>Ga0209394_1000009_pt1 | contig 216715 bp, 203 predicted proteins | sample JNZ201metaG_FD_184122 | JGI IMG/M metagenome (GOLD analysis project Ga0209394, IMG submission 184122) | Hot spring microbial communities from Jinze hot spring, China to study Microbial Dark Matter (Phase II) - JNZ 20120812A (SPAdes) (version 3) ...
GCTCTCGATCATCTCATCTTGCGTAAAGGTCTTGCCACATCTGAAGCACTTGTACTGGACCATTGCTCCTCTCAGTAAACTAACCTCTCCCCATTAAAAAATTTTAAGAGCATTAAATCTCGCGAGTGACCTCCTTAAAACTTCATTCACCTTAACTTGTCGACTTAGTCATCATTCGTGAGTTTATGTGGAAAACTGCTTATAGTTAAATTGAGGAATGCTTGCTAGAAAAATTCTTTTAAAAAGTCTTATAATTCACGACCTGTTGACTTACCAGTTAGGTGTGAGAGATGGATAGTAAGCGGGACGTAGTAATTGTTGGAGGTAGCACAGCAGGCTTCATTTGCGCATTGACTATTAAAAGGTACAACAAAGATGTCAGGGTAACTGTGGTGAGAAGGGAGAGAAAAGCCTTGATTACATGTGGGATCCCATATATCTTTGGGACTCTACTTGACGTCAATAAAGACTTACTACCAGATAAACTGTTAGTGGAAGGAGGAATAGACCTCTTAATTGATGAGGTTAAGTCGATAGATAGAAGCGAGAAGGCAGTCATCCTATCGAGTGGACGAAGAATAAGTTACGATAAGCTCGTCTTAACCACAGGATCAATCCCAGTGAAACCTCCAATACCAGGGATGGACCTTGAGAACGTATTCTTTGCTAGGAAGGATGCTGAGTACCTACAGCAGTTACTTACTACCTTAGAGAGAGCTAAGGACGTGGTTGTAATAGGTGGAGGCTTCGTTGGTGTAGAATTTGCTGAGCAGTTTAGGAGGAGAGGGTTGAACGTTACGATAGTTGAGATGTTACCTCACTGTCTACAGCTAAACTTCGATGAGGAGTACTGCGTGATGGCCGAAGAGAAGCTTCGAAGTCTGGGGGTGCATGTGATTACGAATGAGAGAGTTGAGGAGATCATTGGAAGTGGAGGAAAGGTTGAAGAAGTTAAGCTCGCAAGTGGAGGGAGACTTAAAGCGGATGTAGTACTTGTCGCAGTAGGTGTAAGGCCCGATGCGACGCTTGCAAAGGAAGCTCAATTAAAGATAGGCGAGATGGGAGGAGTGTGGGTCAACGAGTACATGCAGACCTCGGACGAAGACATCTTTGCCGCTGGAGACTGTGCTGAGAAGTTCTCATTCTTTACGGGGAAGCCGGTCAACTTAAGGCTTGCATCAATAGCGGCTAGGGAAGCAAAAATTGTGGCAGCAAATCTTTCTGGAATTAACGTTAAGAATCCTGGTACCATAGGTTGCTTTGCGACCATGATAGATGACCTAGGCCTAGGAGTAGCGGGCTTGACGGAGAAGGCGGCTAGGGATGCTGGCTTCAACGTATTAACGGGGATAGCAACGACTACAGATAAGCACCCTGGAACTATGCCAGGCGCTAAGACTCTTAAGGTCAAGCTTATCTTCGATAGAAGTACGAAGACCATAATTGGTGGTGAAGTAGCTGGAGGACCAACAACCGCCGAGCTTGCAAACATAATTTCGACAATGATAGAGAAGAGTATGACCGTAGAAGAAGTCACTTTCTTCCAATACGGCACTCACCCAGCTCTCACAGCCTCTCCTAGAACGCATCCCATAGCTTATGCGGCTGAAGATGCATTATCGAAACTATGACTCGACTATCACTACCTATTCCTCAACCCCCTCATGAATCGAGCATTCTGAAAGCCTTTGTTACTTAATTTCTACTCGTAAAACCCTAAAGACAACCGTATTGATAGGGTCTGGGCATTGAAGTACCTCTACCAGGTTAATCCAGTCATCCTCTGGCACTTTCCTGTAAGCAACGGTCAAGTAGGGTAATAGGGCTCCAATCGCGTAGAGACAAACATTACTACTTTTCTCAGAAATTATGGAGCCCTCCTCTATGACTATCCTATCGCCAATCTTGTAACCAGCTGCACAGTTACCCTTGACATCTTTAACTTGAAGAATCACCCTATACACGCTTAACCCTCAATACCCTTACTATGTCGAGTAGGCTTTTATCCGTTGTCGTATAAGCAGAAGCTCTATGAGAAGTGCGTCATGACCACACCATTTAAGGCTCTTTTTGTACTTCAAGGTGCTCAGGAACGAAGCCATACTTCCACGAACTTCAACGTTCACTTAGAAGCGTCAGTTTAATAACCATGATCACCTGATGTTTAAGAGAGAATGCACGTTGACATCGTAAATCAATTAAGGTCGAGGAGCTTTGAGGTCTTAGGAGTTCATGAACGTTGCGGGGAAGTATACATTGGAGTTAAAATGCCGGAGCTTGTATTCACCCTAAACTCTATAGAAGCCTTCGAAGTTAACTTTCCCACCAAATTATTTGAAAAGAAGTTTAAACTTAAGTTATCTCACTTGTCAGATCTAGACTACGAGTTCTGCAGGAATATGAAAATTAAGCCGATATACATGTTGAGGAGGAAGGGTCTTAGGGGCTTCATAATGCAAGCTTTCAATAGACATAAACCGATATATCTGTGTCGTGACTCTGTATGGTTTCCTCAATGTGCTGAGAATCTTTTCGAGTTACTGGAGGTCCTCAAGAGCTGGTATGAAGCAAGGCATCGAAAGGGGTAAAGACTCAAACTTGCTTGAGAGCATTTAAAGACAAATCAAGAATTTTTCGATTGAAATGGAGAATTACAAAGGGATGCTCTTGGAGAGGCTAGCGACTCTTCATAGAATCTAAGATCATCTCGGCCACGTCTTTCACCTCGAACTCCTCCTCCAATCCCTCATCTTTTATAGCGTCTTCAAGCATACACCTGCAAATGGGACATGCTATGGCTAGGACTTTTGCCCCCGTTTCTAAAGCTTCTCTCACTCTCACTCTGGCTGGACTCTCCATGCCATGGAGAAGATCGAAGACAAAGTTCCCACTTCCACCACCACAACAGAAGGAGTTTTCCCGAGTCCTTTTCATCTCTACAAGCTTTAGTCCTGGAATGCTCAGTAAAATCTTTCTCGGCTCCAAGTATATTCCATTATATCTTCCTAGGAAGCATGGATCATGGTACGTGACCTTGCATTCCATCCGTGAAAATCTAAACTTACCTTCTTTAACCAGCTCGTACAGTAGTTGCGTGAAGTGAATCACCTCAAAGCTTCTCGCAGGATATTTCTTCATTGCATTGTATGCATGCGGAGAAATTGTTAAAACCTTCTTAACTCCTAACTCTTGAAATAACTTCATGTTCTTGAAGGCAAGCTCTTGAAACAATCCCATCTCGCCTAGCATGTATGCTTCATTTCCATCGCACTCTTCTTCGTTACCCAAGATGCCAAAGGAAATGCCTGCTGCCTCAAGGACTTCGATAACGTTCCTCGCTACCTTCCGTCCAGCCTCTAAATAGCTACTTTCACAACCTAAGTAGAGGAGGTACTCGTCGCCCTCATACTTCTTTACCCCAGAGATCCATGTTGCTCGCTGGCTTCGCGGTAAGCCCCATGGATTCCCGAACTTAGCTATGTTCTCTAAGAACTCCCTGACCTTTGGCGGCGCTAGACCTTCTTCTATAGCCACACTCTTCGCAGCAATGATCCAGTCTGTGACCTCATCTTTAAACCTCATCTTGCAGTTCTCAGAGCAGTTCCTGCATCCAACGCAGGAGAATAAGATTTCTGCAAGACGATCGGACCACCTCAACTCTTTTTTAAGCCAAGCTCTTATTAGCCAAAGCCTACCACCAGGAGAGTAGCTTTCAAAGTGAAATCTAACGTAAGAGGGACAATTGTAGTCTATGAAGGTGCTTGGCAACTTACACCAGCCACATCTAAAGCACCTATGGACGTTTCTAAGGTCCACGCTCATAGTTACACGCTCCAATTTCCTGGGTTCATTATTCCGTTCGGATCGAGGAGACTTCTAATGCGCTTCAAGAGCTCAGCTGTTTCCCTAGGCATTTTTTCAAGAAGCACCCTCTGTATTGGTGGCTCTGGCTTCCACGGAATACCGCCGATTTCAAGAGTTGCAATGTATGATTCTTGGATCGCTTTTCTTGCCTTCTCCATGCTTTCGGGATCTTCTCGATTGAATGGATATGCAAAGGAGAACATCATGCAATGCCCCCTACCAATAACCCTTCCAGTGTGTGAGAAGGTTACTTGGTTCCTACTTGCTATCTCAAAGAGCTTCTTTAGGGCAGTAGAGAACATGTCGATAGGGATTATAGCCCCACAATACACAAACCCGCCACCCTTCAACACATCGGCAAACCTGGTAATGTTTGACATGGGTCTCTCTAAGAATGCTATCTTCATGTTTGGAGCGAGGGTCATGAACCCGCCTTCCTTGCTATTTATAATATCGCGGAGTGAACTCCATATCAACTTCCTCTTGAATTCAAGCTCTTCTTCTTCATCTCCTGTTATGTAAATCTGGATCATTACTATGTCTCGAAACATTAGTGGATATGGCTGAGCGCTTGTAGTGATATCTTCAGCCATCTCCGTATGAGTGACTCTATAGATGACTTCCGGAACGAGGTTCGGATCTTCTACAACAAATACCTCTACGTCTCGAAGCTTCTTCTTTGGGTAAAGTCTCAGCCCCGCCTTCGTTACAATACCTGTTGCCCCAAACCAGCCTAGGAACAATCCAGCTGGAATTGGGAAGGGTTCTAGAGAGAACCAATAAGAACCAAGAGCACACGAACCGATTCTACATATTTCTCCGCTTGACAGAACTATCTCAAGCCCAGTAACCATCGATGAATTGAAGCCATATTGCTGTGCTAAGTGCCCCTGTCCATGTATCATGAGGTTCCCGACAACTGTTGCTGAGGGTGGTGCTTCTGGGAGCGAGTGACAGAGATCTGGGTACTGCTCTTCGAGAAACGCTTTAAGCTTACCATGCGTTACGCCAGCCTCTATTACAACATACCTGCTTCTCCTATTGACCTCTATAATCTTGTCCATGCGGCGGAGGTCTATGACTATCCCTCCTTTGTATGGAATCGTAAGCCCCGATAAACTTAGAGAGGCTCCAGCAGGTATGACTGGTATCCTCTCCTTATTCGCAAGTTGAACTATCTTCTGAACTTCCTCAACAGTCTTTGGCAAGACTACAAAATCTGCTTCATGAGGCTCTGCTAGCCCTGGATCTCGAGAATAGATGTAAAGATCCTCCTTGCTATCTGAGACGTACTCTTCACCAACTATCTCTGCTAAAGCTTTGTGGACTTCCTTCTTATTCATTCTCTCACCTCAAGGTTTCACCTAATGCCAGCCTACAAAGTTGATGTAGCATTATAGGTCTGATTCCAGCCTTGTAGACCCTCTCAGCCAACGTGTAATAGCAATAGGGGCAGTTGAAGACACAGTACTCAGCTTTCGATTTAACCATGTCTTCTACATTTCTCCTCTGTACGTCGACAAAAAGATCGTACCTCTGTTGCCCCCTAAATATCCCTCCACAACATAGAGCTTTCTCTTTATCATACTCTCTTTGTGTTCTCTCAACTCCGATGAGCTCAAAGATACGGTCTAAGTACTGCTCTTTATCGGGCGTCAAGCGTGTAGAACAGTTCCTCTGATAAGCGATCCTAACGTTTAATGGCTTCACCTTGTCTTCCAATGCTTTTAGCTTATTGTAGAGGTATTCGAAGAAGTGAACAGGCCTAAAGGGTACTTCAATTCCATATGCATTCGCATACGAGGTGAAAGTCGAATAGCATTCGTCGTGGAAGAATACAACTTCTTTAAACCCGTGTCTCGCTATATTCTCTATAATTTTCGGCAATCTCTCCTTAATAACTGAAGGCTTTCCGAAGTGTAAGTAGGCAAGTTGACAATAAAAGTGTCTCCCGAGGATGAATGATACTCCCTCAAAAAGCTTTCCTCTTAACTCCCTCATAAACTCTGGGAAGAGACATAGGGAGATGACAGGCTCTCTTGAATTAGGAAAGTACTGCGTGTCCTTTCTTGTTGGGATAGCCATGTTAATCCACTGCTTTACTATCGGCTTTGGTGCGGGAAGTATGCCCTTACTCTCTTGGAGCTCAGTAATCAAGTAGAATGGATGGTTTCCCTTCTTGCAGTACTCTTCACATGCATAGCATGTTACGCATTCGTTTAAGATGAAGGTTTCTTCACCATTAATGAGCCTCATAATTTCTTTCTTCGCGCTTTCCACATCAAGTCTCATGTATTGACATTTAGTTAAGCAATCATAGGTAGTACATTTTTCGCAAAAATTTTTATCGAACTTTAACTTCACCCTACATCTCCGAAAATTAGTGTTTGCTTTATAGCTTAAAACTGTGGTGTGTCGATGTAAAAAGAGTAGTGATGTAAGTTCGAAATGATTCTTCGAGGCTTTCGATAGCTTAACGGTGGCTTTGACAAATGTTTACATTAGCATTACGGTAAGCTGAAGAGAGCTACCTACCTTAAGGTGGTTTGCAGGGATTAATGATCACCCTTCGTGTAAAGCTGACTCTCCAACTAAGTTTTTAAACATGCACGCACACTTTAATGGTGATGGTGGCGTAAGTGTCATCAGACGTACTTTGGAGCGATAAACCATACATAAAAAAGACTATTGTTAAAGCCATTATACTGTATACGTTGTTAACTATGCTCTTCAGCTGGCTCTTCTTCTTAGTGCCGATACTCTTCGCAATATACACGGTTTTAGCATGGCTCTTCATAGCGTTCTACGTCTATTGGAAGCGTGCCCATACATACTGTGTTAAAGAAAATAGCGTGTTAATAACTAGAAGCTGGGTGTTTGGTACATATCGACGTGAGTTGACTCTTGACAGGCTTCACGACATTCATGTTCAGCAAGGCTTCCTTGCTAAATTATTTAAGTGCGGTAGCATCGTTTTCGTAACAACTGCAGGGCTCGAAGTAGGATACGTTGGAGTGGGTGGTGGGGGGCGCATCTCCAGAGGAGGAATAGTTTTTGGAGGTGGTGGAGCCATCCCCATGTTACTTAGGGGGGCTTGGAACTCCTTCATGGACGTCAAGTTTCCAGAACATGTTGGTGAGCTGATCGCAAAGAAGCTTGTTGAATGGAGGGAAGTATTCCAACAACGGAAGATAGCCACGGCAGTCGAAAGAATAACTGAAAAGACCACGACCATGGGGGCATCGATAGCTGAGGAACTCGCAAAGCTCAAAGAGTTACTCGACAAGGGAGTTATAACAAGAGAAGAATTCGAGAAAGCAAAGAAGAAACTTTTGGGCGAATAAGCAGGAACGTTTGAATTTTCCATTTATCACATCGGTCTCAATTCGGGTAGCAAGAATTTGTGGTAAAGACTGTTAAGTAAAAAAGTTATCGAGGAGAATATTTAGAATGGCATTTCACCTTCCATGAGTCCTACAAGTAATGTTACAACTTTCTCCAAGTCTCTTAGGTTTAGGACTTCTTGGAATGTGTGGACGTACCTTGTTGGAAAAGCAATTACACCACTCGGAACCCCTTCTCTCGATAGCTGTATGGCTGTTGCATCTGTAGTCCCTCCCTCCAATACCTCAAATTGAATTGGAATACCTCTCTCCTGAGCAACCTTCACAATCCACCGCTTCACCACGGGGTTAGGTATGAGACCTCCGGATAGCGAATCTCTACGACCATCAGCAACAACTACCACGGGACCGCTACCAACCTTAATCGGAGCTTCGTGAGGCTCTATATTGGGATGGTCTCCAGCTATGGTCGTGTCAACAGCTACACCCACTGTAGGCTTAATTGCGTAGCCAGCAACCGTAGCACCTTTAAGCCCTACCTCCTCTTGTATCGTGAAGGCTGCATAAACCTTGCATCGAGGCTTAGCCTCTTTGAGAGCTTGAACAAGAGCTGCACAGCCGGCTCTATCATCAAAGGCTTTGCCTGCTACGAGACCATTAGCCAGCTCCACGAGCCTCTTGTCTATTGTGATAAAGTTGCCTACCTCTATCCCCATCTCTTTAACCTCATCAGCGCTTCTAGCTCCAACATCTATGAACATCTTATCATAGGTCAAGAGCTGGCGCCTCTCCTCGTCTTTCATTACATGAATTGCCTTACTACCTATGACGCCTCTCACTCTACCCTTACTACCGTGAACTATTACTTGTTGGCCAACAAGAAGCTGATCCCATATGCCTCCGAGCTTGGCGAACCTTATGAAGCCCTTGTCGTCAATGCTCTTAACTATGAGTGCTATCTCGTCCATGTGTGCAGCTAGCATGAGCGACTTGTCACCAGAACCTTTGTAAGCTATGAGGTTACCCAAAGAGTCTTTTACGAATCCGTCAACGTACCCTCTAAGCTCACTAACTATTATGTCAGCAACTTCATCTTCAAACCCTGGAGGACCATGAGCCTCTGAGAGTCTCCTCAAAATATCTAAGAGCTCGCCCATCAAATCACCGCATTACAGTAGTGCTCACCTTCTCAAAAACCTATAGATATAAACTACTAAAAAACGGGCTCAGAGCGATGGCTCTCTATCATTCATTTACAGTCAATACGAAGGGCGCGGTCATCATCACCCTTGAGGAATAATTTGAGCCCGCTACCCAATTTATTATTTCTCTAGGGGCTACGCATAAGGTTCACTCAATGAATGTAATCCGTAAACATGAAGCCACATCTGGTGGTATTGCTCAAGTCTCTACGATATTCTCCTCCTTATCTCGCTTACCTTGCTCATGAAGACTTCAACTTTCTCCTTAGAGATGGGGCTTGACAAATTCCCTCTTTTAAAGTAGCTACCGACGATCGCAGCATCAGCTAACTTGAAAAGTTCATCTATGTTTTCAGGGTTACAGCCACTACCAATTATGATTGATGCTTCTGGAAGCTTAGCCCTAACTTTCCTCACTTCTTCCAGCGATGGAGGGGTCCCAATGCTTGGACCAGTTAGAATTATAGCATCAGCCAACCCCCTACTTAAAGCTTCCTCAGCTACAATTTCTATAGGCCTTTGAACTAGAGGTGCTCCATGCTTTACATGTACGTCAGCAAATATCTTAATGCTCTCTGCTCGATAGACCTTCTTGGCCATCTGAACTCTACGAGCACAAGGCTCTAAAACCCCTTGATCTGTCACTATCACTTCGACGTAAGCATTGACCCTTATGAAGGAACCTCCAGCAACTTTAGCTATAGCTAGAGCTGCCACTACATCATTCCTTAACACGTTTACCCCTACGGGGATATCGATCTCTCTCGCTACTTCTTTAGCTATAACAGCCATGGAGGCTACAGTTGATGGACCGACTGAGCATCTTCGATAGGGCATATCCCAGAAGTTCTCGATTATGACTCCATCCACGCCTCCATCTCTTAAAGTTCTAGCATCTCGTAAAGCGCTTTCAATTATGAAACTTACATCCTCTCCATCGTACTTAGGGGATCCAGGTAGAGGGGGCAAGTGTACTACTCCTATAACAGCCTTTTCTACTTGAAATAGTTCCTCCACAACTTTCATTAACTGTTAACCTCACATTGTTACTAAGTTATTAAACATTAATTAGGCTAGCTTCGTTAAGTTAAGATGTTTGTGCTATGATTATATTTGGTGGTGTCTCTCAAAGTGACTAGCAAGCCCTTAGACATCAAGATAAGCTTCTTATTGAGAAATTTCAAGGTAATTTCAGTAGGGCAAACCATAAGAAGCCTACATTCAACAGTCTGCAAAGTCGATGACCTTGTGCTCAAGGTAAGGGGCTTCGATATTAAGTTGGCCAAAGACGTAAATGAGTATCTAAAGGGTTTATCGAAGACCTTTGACTTCATACCAGACTTCTTGGGGGTAGTAGTAGGAGCAATAGAACTGAATGGTGAAGTTAAACCAGCCGTCATGAGTGTACATACATACGCAGAGCCAATAAGCATGCCATCAATAAAGGATTTACTGGAAGTACTAGCAATAGTTATTCAGGCGCAGATTAAGGGCTACACTTTAGATATAAAGCCCTCTAACTTCGGCAAGCTTAGAGGCCGGGTAATGTACGTGGATGAATACGGTATAGGCAAACCGTTACCAAAGGACATAGTTGAAGACTTTGAGAAGTTGAGGAGGAAGATTGAACGATATTTTAAGCAAGCATCAACTGCCCCTTCAGATCGCAACTGAAAACTACTGTACTTCAATTCTAAACGTACTTCATTATAGCATGAGCTTAAGCCCTCAATCCTATCAATGATAACCCGAGAACGTCAGCTATGATATCCATGGCTTTTAGAGGAGTAGAAACCGTTGAGCCGATAATTATCGTTGGAATTCCAAGTCTCCTACCAGCTTCAAGGTCAGACGGCCTATCGCCCATGAAGATTATCGCGTCCCGACCAACTTCCGCATTAAGCTTTTTGAGTGCAATCTCAATTTGCTTTGCTCTATCTAATTCTTCATCCCTCGTAACATAAGCATCAACATAGGGGGCTAAATCGCTAACCTCTAAAGCCTTCTTCAAGCTTCTTTCACTCTGAAGAGTTACTATTGCGATCTTAACGTCAAACTCCTTCAATCTTTTCAGCAATTCCATTGATCCTTCGAGCTTTCTAAGGTCCCTCATCGAGTTAATTTCATACTCTTCGATTAACTCACTTAGTTCTTTGTATAAATTCTCGCTTTCGGCTTTCGCCCACCTCAATACCTCGAATATCGATATTACCTCCGACCTCAAGATCCTTGCTAATGCTTCTTTCACCTCACTCCAATTCACTGGAACGTAGACCAAGGTTCCATCAAGGTCTGAGATTAAAACCCTCATACTGGGCTAAACTACATTGAGCTCACACATTTTAAGGCTACTGCTGAAAAGTCATTTGTGGTTATGGCTGTAAGCATTTTAGTCTTTACTGGGCATCATTAATAATTTAGTAACAAGTAGTTTTAGAAAGGTGTAAGAGCTATGCAGCTTAGTTTAGAGGAGCTTGAGAGATACGATAGGCAAATTCGCATACCCGACTTCGGTGTTGACGGTCAGAGAAAGCTGAAGTCGTCGACAGCTCTCGTAGCTGGCTTGGGTGGTCTTGGCTGTCCAGTCTCTATGTACCTAGCAGCCAGCGGCATTGGTAAGCTAGTTATTGTAGATAAAGAGAGAGTTGAACTAAGCAACTTAAACAGACAGATCCTTCATTGGCCCTCTGATATTGGTAAGCTAAAGGTCGAGTCTGTAGCTGAGAAGATAGCAATGTTGAACCCAAATGTTAGTGTTGAACCTTTAGCATTGGAGATTAATGAGGATAACGTAGAAAACTTAGTCAAGAGGGTTGACGTGGTAGTCGATGGGATGGACAACTACAAGACTCGCTTCCTTCTCAACGCCTCATGCGTATCGCAAGGTAAACCATTTGTTCACGCTGCAGTTCATGGGCTTGAAGGTCAGCTACTAACAGTACTGCCAGGTAAAGGACCGTGCCTAAGGTGCGTAATCCCCTCGGAACCCCCTCAAGAAGCGCTCGTACCAGTATTGAGCGTAACACCAGGTGTTATGGCAGCTCTTGAGGTCATGGAGGTTGTGAAGTTAATAGTAGGCTTAGGTAAGCCTTGTAGCGACAGACTATTGATATTTGACGGTTATGAAATGAAGTTCCACGAAATCAAGGTTGAGCCATCACCCAACTGCCCTGTGTGTTCAAAGTTTACGAGAAGTAAATACGTTAAGACCTGACTACCTACTCTAACAGCACTTCAAGCTCCCTTATGGAGCCATCCTTCATTACGTACGCAGCTATGGAGCCATCAATCGAACTCAATATTAGCCATACCAGTGGCCAGTGCTTCATGCCCTCTAAGTCGACAATGGATGGGGTTGGTGGACCGGGATGCGAGTGATAGATCCCTATAACCTCTAAGCCGAGCCTCTCAGCATACTTATGAGCCTCGTAGACTCTTCTTGGATCCATTTCAAAACGTGCTTGACTTACCGCCGAAACATTTTCAACTTTGTAGAGCTCAACCACTTTGAAGTCGTCATTATCCACTACGCCGAGAAGAAAGCCGCAAACCTCACGATCTTCAGCTAAGGAATCGTGAACTATCTCCCTTAAGATGCGACTACTTATCCTTAACCTGCTCCTCATTTTAAGTCCTAGAGAAGTTCAAAACGCCTTATCAACATATCGTTTTCCAAGTGCACAAGAACCACCTTTTTACAAGTTGATGTGAGGGGGCATGCTAGTTATCCTTATTAATCTACTTACAATCTACGTAGTAACATGTGCGAATTTCGAGTGTACTTGAAGGCCAACGGCGAGCTTAGAGAAGTGGCTAAAGGGGTGGTAAAGGCAATGGTGGAGGGCAAGGTAGTCAAGCTCATAACGTTATTCGGCGAGGTTAAGGAGGTTGGTAATGCATTCATAGAGTCCGTTGACGTGCCAAATGAGAGGATGATACTAACAAAGCTCTAAGAGGTTGTTGAGCTTGATACCTAAGACACACCCTCGATACCACTCTCTTGTCATTAGGGAGAAGCTCATAGAATATTTTGAGAAGGGCATTGTAGCTAAAGCCGGTCTGATAGCTCATGGTAGGGGGGAAGCCTTCGACTACTTGATAGGAGAAGAGACGATCGAACCAGCCATGAAGGCCATAAGGGCAGCTGCATGTGCCCTACTCTTAGCGAAGAGACCTGTAATCTCCGTTAACGGCAATGCAGTGACGCTTGCTGGCGAGTGGATAATTAAGCTATCTGAAGTTGTTAACGCTAAGATTGAGGTAAACCTGTTTTATAGGACGAGGGAAAGATTGAAGTCCATAGAATCCGTTTTAAGAAGCTTGGGAGCTAAAGAGGTTCTGGGGATCGACGAAGAGTATCAAGCCACGATACCTGAGCTTATGAGCGAGAGGAGGAGAGTTGACTCTAGAGGAATCCTAATAAGCGACGTTGTCCTCGTACCATTGGAAGATGGTGATAGAACCGAGGCTCTAAGAAGAATGGGCAAGACCGTTATAGCCATAGACTTAAACCCTCTATCGAGAACTGCGAGAGCAGCATCAATAACCATAGTTGATAACATAGTTAGAGCAATGCCTAAGCTATTCGATGAAGCTTCGAAGCTTAAAAGCTCGCCGAGAGATGAGCTACTCTCCATATTGAGGTCCTACGATAATAATGCTGTGCTATCTGAGGTACTGAATTACATTGCTAACAGACTTAAGAGAATGGCCGAGAGCTCTTAAAACTCTAGGCTTGATAGCCCTGCCGTCTCGCTAGAGCGTTGATGAATTGTAAGGGCTCGTTTGATGGGAAGAAATCCTAGTTTTTATATCTTTAAGCTAAGAGATTCATCAGATAAACTTCGTCTATTACTTCATTAACTTCATTCAAGTTAATGTCCCTCACTCCATCTATCTGTTCTCCGCAGTCGTAGCCATTTACTACTACCCTAAGTATTGGCTTGGAATACAGTCTCGAAGCCCATGATAAGAGCTTCCTTGCAATCATGAACTTAGCGTACTTAAATGGCCAAGCCATCTCATCTTCACTTAGCCAAGGCTTAGAATACTTGCCAACCTTTTTTGAGAGGTCCATCCCTATCATTAAGATCGCCGCACAATTAAGTTCTAAAGCCATGAATACCGCCCTATCACCGTCAGTGAAGCCACCGAAATTGTGGAGACATCCAATGGGCCTGGTCTGTGTAGTTCCAATGACTCTCTTGTTAAACTTCTTTGCATGCTCTTCTAATGCTTGAATGTTGTCTCCATGAGCGTGGACGACGATGTAGGCTCCTCTACGCCATCCCTCGTATATGTCATCTACGTTGCCATCTAAGTCGGTAACTATGATGTCTGGAGTCACCCCAACCTCTAGTAATTTACTGCATGCACCATCAGCAGCAATCACCGCACAACCTTTCCCTTTTAAGACCACATCAATGCTCTTTTCAACAGAAGGCCCTGCACCCACAATTATGGCCAACTTTTTTTCAACGAGCCCCCTTACAGCACTTGCATTACAAGCCCTGTTTCTAATCATTGCATCAAGTCTTTGCGCAGCCTCGAAGTCCATGTTCATGCTTATACCTAAAGCCCCAACAATCCAGATGTACCACGGCTCCCATATGTTCCAATTCAAAAATGCTACCCCTCACCTGCTTGAGTTAAATAATTTCTAAGTTCACCTATAGTTCCCCTTTGCTTTGCAACTAGGTCGTGCTTATGTATGCTCTCCTCACTTTTAACATAGCACTCAAAGAAGGCTGAGTCAGGATAATCTTTAAACTCCTCTAAGATCTTCTTGACCATAAACCTAACGACATCTTCAGCGAACCTAGGATTAGAGACAGCTCTACACACAACCTCGCCTTCATCAGCTCTCTTGAGTAGCCCATATGTTGGGGAGCTCATTGACCCTTGAACTATCTTCACGAGTCTCATGGCATCCACATCGTAGTTCTTGGGGACTTCGACTATTATGGTTCCAGTTACTCTTTGCACGTGAGTTGCTAAGGGTAATTCAGTACTCAAGGAGTTATTGGTTAAGCTTCTGACTCTCTCCTTAACGTACTCTAAGACGCAGGGGCAAGCCGTCATGCCTACAAGAGATACACCAACTGCTTTCCTAGACTCTATACGTTCTCTAGGTCCTATTCGTGAAGCCCATGCTTTACCTAGGAGTATGCAAGGCTCAAAGCTTGTTGAACCTGAACCTTCAACGCGGCTCTCAAAGACTATCTCGCTCTTAGCTTTAACATAGGATCTAGAGGCGTACTCATGTCTTTCAAGGAGCTTAATAGCTATGTCTTCACATATATCCTCAAGCTTTCCAACTTTCATGGCAAATTGAGATATTGTTTCAGCTATTACTTCGTAGTGACGTGATGCATGAATACCCTTCATGGTTGAAGGTAGATCTATGTATGCGTCAAAGGTGGGTAAAACGTAGTGAGACCTTTCATCAAATCTTACGAAGACGAGAGGCATCTTGACCCCCTTAACTCCAACGAGCTGTAATGGAATAGAGAGTGAAGGCATTTCCTCGTGAACGTCTTCCATACACTTCACCTGAGGACTAGCAGCTCAATTCACTGTGAGCAGCTCAATTCAAATTTGGTATTTTTTTATTAATTTTAATTATTATTCTGATTTTAAGAGGCTGTGATACATGGCGAAATCTTTGCGCATGTTTAACTTCCTTAACATGAAGGTTGGAGCTCTTTATGAAGTGATAATAACGTCAATTGATGATCGTGGCAGACCCCATGCAGCCCCCATGGGCGTGAGGATAGTGGGTGATAGTGCCTTCCTGATGAAGTCTTATGGTGAAACGAGGACCCTAAGTAATTTAAAAGCTTTAGGTAGAGGGGTCTTGAATGTAGTCGATGAGGTAGAGCCTTTCTTCTACTGCATCTTCGAGCAATCAAAGTTATCATTTGACTGGTCCACAGAGCTTCCAGTACTTAGAGGAGCTGTTGCTTGGTCCCCCTTTAATCTCTTAGAAGCTTCTAAAAAAGGTGATTACTATGAAGTCTCATGTTCAATAACCAGTGTTCACGTTAAAAGAGGTAAGCCGAAACCGCTATGTAGGGCTGAGAGCTCTCTCCTTGAGTCATTAATTCACTACACCAGGCTTAGGTATTATGAGGATCTAGGGTTAAAAGAAGAGGTCTCTAAGCTTAAGTCCCTAATCCTTCAACACCTAGACATAGTTGAGAGGACTGGGTGGCCTAGACTCAAGAGCTTAGCTAAGAAGCTTAAGAAGAAATTGCATTAAAGCTCAACTACTACTCTTACTGGTGATGCCGTGGCTCCAGTGATCTTTAGCGGGAAGGCGTAGTACTTGACCCTCTTATTGAGCAAGCCAGCCATGTTACACAAGTTCTCAATAATCGGTATGCCAGCACCAAGTAACACGTGATGGGCCTCAAAGCTTTTTGACTCTCCAGGATCTATGCTAGGAGCATCTATGCCTACTAGCTTTGCCTTAACCTCAACAAGTAGCTTGGCAGCATCCTCCAGCAAACCAGGATTTTTTGTTATGTACTCAGGTTTGCAATAAACATCCTCCCATCCAGTGTATATGAAAACTGCATCGCCTTCGCTGTAGCCACAAGCCTTCAAAGCCCTTTCAAGATCTCCCCTCCTTATCTTAAACCTTCCCCATACGTCGGCTATGACGGCGTAGCCCATGAAAAGCTGGAGGGGAAGAGCATTAATTGGCAATCCCCCCTCTTTAAAGTGTAGAGGAGCATCTATGTGGGTTGAAGTATGAGTGGCCATGTGAATGGTCTCAGCATTAAATCCGTGAACGCTGATCTTAGCGCACTCAGCTATAGAGACGGGAGGATACGGCGGGAAAACTTGAGTCTTAGAATCTATACTCCTCGATAAATCTATTAGTACCATATTACCCCCATCTATAATTTTAAGAGCCTTAAATTAAGGTTAAACTCCCTTAACTCTTATGACTTTAGGACCGTGATTGGAGATTCCACAAGTGATGATCTGTCTGCCTTTCAGCTGGTTGGCGATAACATCATGCAGCTTATCAACATTGTCCCTACGAGTCAGGACGTATAAAACCCCTTTCTTGACCGAGGCCCCTATAGCACCCTCTTCGACCATCATCTTAGCTAGATCCTTAAGATCCCCATTCATGAAGCCAACTTCTTCAGCAAAGATCTTAGCATTATCCATAAGCTCCCTTACATTGGGTCTCTTTAAGAGGTTTGAGAGAGCTCTAAGACCACACCTGTTTACGACCTCCACCTTGCCTTCGAGCACCTCTCGAGTCGGTATGGATCGTAGAGTGACAACGATTACTCTCAAATCTTGGTCGTGAGGTATCCAGTCAATTACACCTATACCCGGCGCTCCCTCTTTAACTCTAATCTCAATTCCACCATGGATTTGAGCAATCACATCACCCAAACCAGTTAAGTGTTCGACCTCAACCACGTGCGCTATGGCCCCCGCTTGAAGAACAGTCATAACGTTGCCCAGCGCTATCGAGAGAGCTAGTGCTGAGCCCAGAGCTGTTGCTCCACTAACGCCATAGCCTGCACCCATTGGCACCTCGCTTCTATGAGATACCTCAATTCTAGCCTTTACACCCAAGCTCTTAAGCACTCTTTCAGCGACGTCTTTTGATACCTCGTTACCACCATTAACCCCCACTTCCTCGCTAGGAGAGATGCGTATGCATGTTTCAACACCAATGTCGAGATTAAGTCCTGCACCTCTAGATCCAGTCTCTAAAGCACTCTCATGCCTCCTTATCTCGAAGAAGCAAGTTATGTGGCACGGAACCCAAACAGATACCTCAATCTCTCTATTCAACCTAAACCCCAATTTCTCTCATCTCCTCAACTTGTTTTAATCATTTCAACCTCTATCGTAAAGCCTTCTCTAGAAGATCACTTCGTGAAGACGCTATTAAGAGTAGGGCTGAGAAAGGGTATTGCTACAAATCACTTGGCATAAGATTAGTTAATTGTTAAGGTTGCTCAAAACAAGTGTCATTAAACCTAACAGTTAGTGTCATCAAATCTGTCATTCTAGAAAATAACTACATTAACTACAAAGGATGTATCTCTCACTCGGTTCTTAAGGATTTTCGGGATACCATTATACTTTAGAAATATAGAAATTCAGAAATCTTTGAAGTACTAGATCTATCCTATATCGTGAAGACTGCTATCAAGCTTGCTTAGGACTTTGAAACCAACGCTTTAAGTTCACTTTTTCAATGGAACTTCGCGCCTACGTCGACTACTTAGAAGAGTCCTGACAAAATCCCATTTACCATAGTCCTCTCTTGGTCGATTTTCAGGAGAAGGTTTAATAGAAAAGTTGATTAAAAACTGAGAACTAGGAAGTCAAAGGAATGATGGAGAAACCTCATGCAGTTGAGATCGAAGAAGTATTCAGACTGCTGAACTCGTCTCCTCGAGGACTAACTCAAGAAGAAGCATTGAGAAGGCTTAAGACCTACGGCAGAAACGTCTTGGAAGAGGAAAGGATAAGCAAATTGAAGATATTTCTAAAACAGTTTAAGAGCTTTTTGATCTACATATTGCTAGTAGCCGCGCTGATATCCATAGTTACAGGCAAAATCAAGGATTTTGTGATAATAATTTTCTTAGTTCTCGTAAATAGTGTTATAGGGTATTGGCAGGAGCTTAAAGCAGAGTCTGCTATAAGAGCCTTAAAGAGACTTACGGAGAGTAAAGTGAAGGTTTTAAGGGATGGCACGCTTATAGAGATACCGTCGTCAGAGCTAGTCCCTGGAGATGTTGTACTGTTATCTGAAGGAGACTTAGTAACGGCAGACATAAGGCTCTTCAAGAGCTCAGGCTTGATGATAGATGAATCGACAATCACAGGCGAGTCCATACCAGTAGCAAAGGACCACTCAGTGCTACTCCCTCCAGATATCATGCCTTATGACCTCAAGAACATGGTTTTAGCTGGAACTACAGTCGTCAAAGGCTCTGGAGTTGGTGCAGTTGTTAGAACTGGGAACTCAACGTATTTAGCTTCAATAGCAGAGAAGGTGAAAGAGAAGCCACCCGAAAGCCCCTTCACCGTAGCTATGAACCTCTTCGTTAGAAGGTACATATTTTTAGTGATCATGCTTCTAACAACTGTAGGAGTCGTCGGATACCTTCAAGCTAGAGAGATGGTAGAGATAGCTTACTTCCTCATAGCTCAGCTAGTTTCAGCCGTTCCAGAGGGCTTACCTATAGTCACGGTCTTGATCTTAACTATGGGATCCATGGTATTGAGCAAAAGGAAGACTCTAGTGAGACACCTACCTGCTGTAGAGACCCTTGGAAGTGCAACTGTGATAGCGACCGACAAGACCGGGACTATTACTGAAGGGAGGCTTGCAGTAAAAGAGGTCTACGCAATAGATCGAGAGAAGCTTAAGTTAGTAGCTGCACTATGTAACGATTCTAGGAGTGGCATTGGAGATCCAATGGATGTTGCTCTAGCTAAATGGGTTAGTGAAGATTACGAGAAGCTTAGAGCTCTGTATCCTAGGATTAAGGAATATCCATTTGACGTTAAGCGTAGGTTCATGGCTACTGTAAACAACGTAGACGGGCGATTGATGATATTAATCAAGGGAGCTTATGAGGCCCTTAAACCTATGGCTAAAAACGATTACAACGACTTAAAGGACTTGGAGAAAGGATTAGAGTCTATGGCTGAAAGAGGTCTTAGAGTTCTAGCTTTTGGCATTGGCGAGTGGAATGGAGATGATGTTAAAGACTGGAATATAGAGATAGTTGGGCTTATTGGCTTTCTCGACCCTCCAAAAGAAGGAGTCAGAGAGGCAGTTCTAACAGCTAAAAAAGCCGGTATAAGGATCATCATGGTGACTGGAGACTACCCATCAACAGCGAGAGCTATAGCTAAGGAAGTCGGTATATGGAGCGAAGGAGATCTAGTACTTACTGGAAGAGATGTAGAATCCATGAGCGACGATGAGCTCTACAAAGTGTTAAAGAGAGCGACGGTGCTCGCGAGAATATTACCCGAGCAAAAGTACCGAGTGGTCAAGGTGTTGCAGGAGAGAGGTGAAATAGTAGCTGTAACTGGTGACGGCATTAATGACGTTCCAGCATTGAAGATAGCCGATTTGGGCTTGGCCATGGGCTCAGGATCTGAGGCGGCTAAGAGCGTAGCAAAGATGGTCATTGTTGATGACAATTTAAGGGTTATAGTCAATGCCATAAAATGTGGAAGGATAATAGCAGATAACATTAGGAAGGTGATATACTATCTAGTATCGACAAATATGGGAGAACTTGTATTAATATCATCAGCAGTACTGGCAGGATTACCACTGCCACTCTATCCAACTCAAGTGTTATGGGTCAACCTTGTCACTAACGGAGTTCAAGATAAGACATTTCCGTTAGCAAAGGAAGAGGGCAATGTTATGGAGCGGTCTCCGAAAAACCCCTACAAGCAGTTCTTCGACTTGCCTCAAATAGCTAGAATTTTAATCTTCGGTCTCGCCATGGGGTTGGGGAACTTCCTCCTCTTCAAACACTTATTAAGCATATGTAGTGTTGAAAGAGCTGTTTCAATAATTTTCACTTCAGTCGTGATCGCCGAGTGGTTAAATGGATTTCAAGCTCAGAAGGAGAAGGAACCATTCTTCAAGAACATAAAGAGAAGCTTAATAATCAACCCTTACATATTTGTAGGTACCGGTATTGGTCTAGCTCTACAATCGTTAGCTCTCTACGTAGTGCCTGATTGGTTTCACGTTATACCAATAACTTTACAGTGCTGGGGGTATGCCTTAATAGTCCCGCTGATATGCTTCATGGTCGTTGAAGTAAGAAAATGGATTGAAGTGTTACTTGAAAAGCGTAAGAGGATGTAAGTGCGATTTGACCGTTAACTCAACTTAACTGCGTGGCCTCATTTAAAATACCCTTATAATCTTCTTGCTTCAGCAACTACGCTCAATCTTTATCGAGCCACTTCATTGAGATTAACCTCACGAAGTCTCTTATCCTCTTCAAATATTGATGAAGCTAAGCCCTTATTTAAAACTCGATAAACTTTATGATAGGTTAAAAGAAGGATAACTGGAGAACTACGTGAGGGTGACGTGTTGAATAGAGTCTTGGTTATAGCTCATAGAGGTGCTTCTGCTTATGAACCTGAAAACACTTTGAGGTCTATAAAGAGAGCCTTGAATTTGGGTGCCGACATGGTTGAGATAGATGTAAGGACAACAAAGGATGGCCATATAGTGGTCATACACGATGCAACTGTTGACAGGACAACTAATGGAAGGGGCTACGTCAAAGATATGACCCTCGAGGAATTAAAGAAGCTTGATGCAGGTCTGGGGGAGCGCATTCCAACCCTTCAGGAGGTCATCTCCCTAGTCAAGGGAAGAGTAGGTTTAGTCATCGAAATCAAGGTTCCAGGAATTGAGGAGAAGGTACTCAAGATAGTTAATGAGAATAAGCTTCATGACGACGTTCTAATCACATCATTTTACCATCCCATTCTATTACGTGTCAAAAGCTTAAACGCAAAGGTGCGAACTGGCATAATCATAGCATCACGTCCAGTTAGACCGGCGCAACTCGCTTTGGACGCTAGATCCAACGCTATTTTTCCGAAGTACACTTATCTTGATCTAGAAATGGTTGAGGAAGCGCACAAGCATAGCTTAACTGTCTATCCATGGACGGTCGACGACCCAGGGGAAGCAAGGCTATTAATCGAAATGGGTATTGACGGTATAGTCACCAATAAGCCAGACATTTTACGCCAACGAGCTCTCACAGATTGAATGAAGCAAAAGCACCTCAAAGCCAAGGAAAACCTTTTATTTCTACAAGGTAGTTCGATTGAAGCATTAACCTTGAATTGTAATTTCGATTTTGAACATTAACTTTCTCTAAATTTATAGGTTACCAATCCAAGTACTCAATAGACAAGTGTGACTTGAATGATTGAGATAGTCGTTCTAGGCAAGGTAAGCAACGTAATGTTAAACTTCATAGGAAGTTGTGTTAGCGAGGTTGTAAGGGTCTTTGACATTGATCCACGAATTCTGAGGTTGATCTTGGCAGAATCTAGGGAGAAACTGGAGGAGTTTATCGAGATACCTCTAGCTCAACCTCTCAGCTCGATCTCCCACTTGTACGTAGCCGGAAAACCTACAGTCTTCGTAATAGCTTCTGAGCTCTATGATAAAAGTGAGACGGTAGTTAGAGGCGAGCTTCTCATAGCCTTGGCTCACGCTAGGCTTCATGGCTCTGAAGAGTATTATGCCATCAAGCTCCCTAAAGGGCTTCAAAGAATGTTAAGCTATGGAGCATCCGAAGAAGCAGCTATGGCAGCTCTATACCTCGTAGCTTCAGGAGTTAAGGGCTATGAAGCAACACGCTTCGTAGCAAATAGGGGGTACCTCGTGGAGATGAAGGAAGTTCACAAGCTTCATCTAAGAATAACGCCTGAGGAAAGGGTTTCTTGGGCTTATGCTGAAGGGAGCCCTCAACTACAAGCCCTCTTAACTTTAAACACGTTCAAAGCCCTTGCAAATTCTCTACCCATTCGCGATCTTGATGAGGAGCTAAATGAGCTATTCGAGGAGAACTTGAACATTATACCCTTAGAGTTCAGACGAAACGTCGAGAAAGCACTCTTCGCTATCCTACCGCAGGAACCTCAAACTACGTTTGATAGGATTGAGGCTTGCTTAGAGGCACTAAATGATGTTATCAGCATGGCCCTCCTCTAGGTTCTATGAAGCCTAACTCTTAGATCGGTGATGCTCAAGTTCCGCTCAGAGGACCAGTTACTTAATCGTCTTAGCCATGTATACACCATTTTTCTTGTATCCATGCTTAGCATAATATTCCTTCACTCCTAAAGCTGACAACACTAACAACTTCTTAGCATCATATTCATCTCTTGCAATTCTCTCAGCTTCTTGAAGCAACATGGATCCAAAACCTCTATGTTGCCATTCACTATCCGTTTTCTCTCCTACTGGAACGACGTTGCCATAAACATGGAGGACCCTAACTATTGCTGATGGTCTCTCAATAACTTCTCGCCTAAACGCCATACTTGAAGGTATCCTGAGCCTTAACAAGCCTATTAGCACGTCGCTAACCATATCCTCGTATGAAAGAAAAACCTCCACGCCACCAGAGGCCTCGTACTTTTCAACGTTGAGCTTCACGTGATCGAGAATTGGCTCAACACCCCTCTTGAGCTTTACATGCCCAACCTCTCTACATCTAACGCAATTACACTTTAAACCTTGAGCTTCAAGCTTCTTAAGCGCCATGTTCCTAAGGTCCCCTCTTTTGACACCATCGACTATGAGTTGGGATGGAATGTCGCGTTGAACCCTCTGAATCCTAACCCACCTTGGTACGATCTTCTTCACTTCAGTTATGAGCTCAGCAGTCTCCTCAGAGGAATACGGCTTATAATCGCCTCGAAGCCACATCTCGTAGAGCTTAGTCCCCCTCAACACGAGGGTAGGATATATCTTAATACAGTCCGGCTTAAATCGAGGATCATTGAAGACTATCTTGAACATCTCGAGGTCCCGTTTAGGATCAGAGCCTGGTAATCCAAGCATCAAGTGAGTTATGACCTCGAAACCACAGTCTTTAGCAATCCTAAAGGCTTCGACAACATCATTAACTGTATGACCTCTTTTCACAACGTAGTAGACGTCATCGAAGACCGTTTGGACTCCAAGCTCTACCTTCGTAAAGCCCATTTCCAGCATGGTGTTCGCATGCTCTTGCTTGAATAAGTCTGGTCTAGTTTCAGCTGAGAGCCCTGAGACCCTAATAGGAGCCTTTTCTGCCAGTAACTTAGCCTCTTCAAGGTCTTTAGCCTCAGAACCGTTTAGGGCATCCAAGCACCTCTTAACAAACCATGTTTGATAATCAAGCGGTAAGTAGGTGAAGTTCCCTCCAAGTATTATTACCTCAACCTTGTCAACCTTGTGACCTATCTCCTTTAACTGTTCGACTCTGCTCTTGACCTGCATGTATGGATCGTAATTCCACTCCCTAGCTCTCCTTCCAGCAGGCTCAAACCCGGTGTACGCTGGAGGAGTCCCAACATCAGGTCCTCCGGGACAATATATGCATCGTCCATGCGGGCATTGGTACGGTTTAACCATGACGGTTAGGGGGACTACTCCACTTATTGACCTTACCTTCTTGACTCTCAACATCGTCATGAGGGGCTCCTTATAACCAGCAACCTTAAGGATGTCGGAGTTCTTTGGTGGCGGAACTTTGTACTTCTTAGCCACTTCAATCTTGATCTTGTTGATCTCGACATTTTCCTTTAAAGGCTCCTCTATAACTCTCTTTGCGATCTCTAAGCAAGCCATCTTAAACCTCTCGTTCTCGATTAGACCTCTCATTCCTTGAGGAGACCCCGCTTTAATAAGCAAAGATGGAGCTATAAGTACCTAGTTATCAATTCACTTACGATGGTAAAAACCTCGTTAACATCCCTAGAAACCAATCTTGAGAGAGCTTTACTGGCCTTCTCTACAGCATCATCCCTTGAACTTCCTTTGACTATAAAACCTCCTACTAGCCAAAGTATTGAGTCCAAGTGCAATGGAGGCATCCTGCACCTCTTGGCTATTAAGCTCCAGGCTCTCTGAACGTTTCTTGGCTTACTGGTTATGACCTTAATTACATCGCTCCAAGACTTAACATCACGGCCCTCGATCTCAGCTATCCCTGAAGCCCACGATATCTTAGCTATCCTTGAGTCCACAGGAATTGGTATATTGAAGGGCGCTATGATGGGCTTTCCGTAGTACGCTCTATATGCGTAGCAGATCATCTTTAGTGAAAACACAATGGTTTTTGAGCTCCACTTAGATTTCAAACTTGCAGCTAACTCCTTGGCAAAATTACGTAAGTCACTTGTCTGCTCAACTATTCTACTAGGCTCTAAGACCCTTGCTACTGAGGCTCTTAATAGCCTAGACACCTTCACAGTCCTCAATGCAACGTTTATCTTAGAGGTGGTAAGGAAGCTTGTTACAAGCTTCACTGCGTCAATTAAGCTCTTGGGCTCGCTAGCTTTTGAAACGTAGAGTGCAAATTCATTCCAGTAATCCTCGCCTCTACCACTAAGCCTATAGCTTATGATGCTATTTAGCGTGGTGAGCGTTAGAGCCGAGCCAAAGCTCATCCTGCTCGTAATGAGCTTAATAGCTTGAAATTGTGGGTCAAGCTCCTCCATTCTTAGAGCGCTTTCTAGCCCCAGCAAGCTTAGCTTCTTAGCTACAACCTCGATTCTCCCTTGATTCGTCTTCACTATGAACAAGGAGCTAGCACCCAAAAGCCTAACGCTTTAATGTCTTCACATAGCTGCTCTATCTGGATCATCTATTAGACCAAGAGATGCTAGGGCCCCTATGCACCCCCTATCACCAGTGACAGGCTTTAGGATAGCATTAACGTTAGAGGCCGTTCTACGAGCGTCTTCTATCGTGACCATCTCCCTCTTAGCTCTTTCAGTAAATTCCCTTAGCTCTGACGGCATCACTACACTGATCTTATAGGCCATTCCAGTATGCTCTGACAAAGTCCTCTCCTTCAATGCTCTCTCAATGTAGTTGAGAACATCATTAACTTCATGGGGTCTCACGGCTAACACGAGCCCCGATGATACGCAATTGGAGGTCTTGTAAGGATTCTCCTTGTAAAGCTGGGTTAATGTCAATGAAACGTAATCAGCTAGTCTCTTAAGCTCAAGCTCAAGGCCGAGGTTATTGGCAAGGCACCAAGTTGCACCTTCGTTCTTGGTATCGGTATCATCTATGCCGATGCACAACTTGTACTTCAATGGCATCGTTAATATGCTCCTACCTAGCTTAGCTCCACCGCCCATCTCTAAAATCTCAACTTCCTCCACTCCTTCAGCCAATCCTCTACAAAGCGTAAAGCCTACACCAGCTCCTGCTAGACCCCTATAAGCCACTTTAACCTTATCGCCCTCAATCCAAGCCCCCTCTATACATGCTACTCCGCTGCCTTCACGCGGTTCACAAAGCCTAATGAGGTATATGTTCCTGTTACCCTCTCTTCTAGCCATCACGACGGTTGAGCTACTTCTAGCTACGTTAAGAGTGGTCCAAGCAGCATTACCGAAACAAGGCCCCTCATATATCTCGTGAACCTCAACGTACTCTCTGAGCTCGTCGCTCAACGCAATTAACTTCCTAAATGGAGTTATCCAAGGTTTACCTCTAACGAGCTTAGCAACTTCCTCTCTTCTAAGTCTCATTCAAGCCCCCTTTATCGTACTTATAGTACAACTTAAGCTCCATATAAAAAACTAAGCTAGCTTACCCACGTTGAGAAATGCTTTGATAAGCACTATGACTTGTCCTTTTGTATGTGAACTAAGTACAGCTTTGCATAGAACCTGCCGCTACCAGACGCCTTGTTCCACGTCAACTTTAAGCTCACTTCGTACGTACCCTCTTCAATCGGCATCGGCGCATCCCAACCAGGTATTATAGCCATTATCCTATAGCACGATGTACCTATCACGACCATGCATGGCATCTCTATCACATAAGCTTTATTCTCTGACTCAAGTGTGAGCACTCCATTGACCACGATGCTGAAATTGCCTTCACGTTCGAGCAAGGCCACCTTAGCGATTACGCTGCCGTCAGGTACCTCGATCATTCCAAGATCATAGGAGACCATGCCGCTCTCCCTGTCTACCACTACGTCTATGTCGAACACTCTATATGGAACACTCACAATCCCTCTTAACCCAACATCTAGTACGAGAATTGCTACGCTAGTACCAGCAACTACTGCGATAGTAGCTAAGGCTATTGGAAGCATCCACTTCATGTTTTGAGCTCACCAGCATCTACGTAACTATGCCCCTACTATCTTATGTAGTTTTCATTAGCGCCATCTCAATCTATAAAGACTTGTAGTATGACTGGCCCATAGTGCTAAGGACGATGAAGAAATAATCTTGCAACCTCATGATCAAGGTCTTAGGGTACTATCATGGATTAATGCTTACATATATGAAGATGGACGATTAACGATGACTTTGAGTTAACTAGTTTTTCTCGAGTTTTCTTAGCTACTGAGGCCATGATCTATACGGCAACTTTGAAGCGATTGATGAATGTGGTTTGGGATTCAGTCACTGACACGTAGCTGAGAGCAATACTTTGTGAAGGATCACAATTTTAAATCTTGAACAGTATAGGGATAAACTGATAAGTGCTTAGAAAGAAAGTTACTGGGCCATCTTTTACTACATCCTCGGTCTTCATGTCACGAAACTTTCTTGGCTCACTGCAAGGGTTAAATTAGATATGCACCACACGTTCGACAATACGTTGCGTTTTCGTTAATGCTCGATTTGCAGTAGGGGCACGACTTGCCGCTTAAGTTGGTTTGACGTGTTCTTCCAACCATGGCCCTGTAGATCTCATAGTAAAATAGCTGCTCCTTGCTCCTAATAATCACACAATCCTTCTCAAGGTATTCTCGCTTCTTAGCTTCAAACTCATCATCTGATATCTGCTCGTTGAATAACCTTGGAAGGATGGTCGTCCCAGAACCCACCTCTATTGGAGCTTTGTCCCTCCAAACTATTTCTTTTGGTAGCATCCTCTCGAAGGCTTTGCGGAGGATCCATTTTCCATAAACCCTTCCTCCTTCAAGTCTAACCTTGTATCTTGGGCTAATCTTCATAGCAAAAGACTTGAACTCTGGGTCTAAGAATGGAATCTTCACTTCTAATCCTAGTTCCCTTGCTAATGGTATCGATGAGAAGTGCATGGTCTCCCATAGCTTCTCCAGCTTTAGCTTTAGTTCCTCTTCGCTTAAGTTGAATAAGAAGCTATAGCCAGCGAAGAGCTCGTCACCTCCATCACCTGTCATAACTGTTCTCACACCATTATCTCTAGCCAATCTTAAACCAATGTATATGACCGCGCTGTTGCGCACCTCCATTGGGTCAAAGGTCCTCAAGACCCTGATGACCTCCCTCAAAGCTTTGCAGAGCTCGTTTTCTTCGAAGAAGTACACGATGTGATCGAGCCTTAATCTAGAGGATAGAAGTCTCGCATATTCAACGTCTGGTGCTGAAGCCTTGCTGAATCCAACGGTGAAGGCTTTAATTAAAGTGAATTTAGATGCTAGGACGGCTAAGATGCTCGTGTCTAATCCTCCAGAGAGAAGTATTCCTTCACACAAGTTCCTCTCCACAGCTCCTTCCAAGAGAATTCGAATTTTAAGACAAACCTCATCGAGATCCTCTACAGGTCTAGTTGTGAAACTCAAGGCTCTTAGCTTCCTCCTCCCTTAATTAAGGTCCATTAATTACTTTAAAGTATTGCGACGTCCTACTTCGAACTTGCTTAAGCATACAACCGTAACCCCACCATCAAAATAACTTAGATAAAAATATACATGTAAATTTATGGACGATGACATAACAATATTACCTGCCTAGCTTCAGAATAACATACTAAGCTAAATGTCACCTTAAAGCTCCTCGAAGTTCTTCCACAAATACATCAAGTTTCGTCGTTTCCTCTATTATGTAAGGTGCAATTAAACTTCTTCGACCATTTATTGTTACAGCTCTTTACGCACAATTGGATGTGAAGAAATAAAAAGGATTCTTTTAATGTCTGTCACCTTGAAATTACTCTCCAAGTATCCCTGTCAAGAAATCTTTCTCCAACTTCCACGCCATAGAATTCTTTAAAGAATTTGCTAGCTTCCCCACGCTTCCCCCTATCCATCCTATACACTCTGTTTAATTCGTCACTAGTAGGTTTCTTCGTCTCAAGAGCGTCTATTAAGGCGTCAAGAAGTTCTTCGCCTCTTCTGTTCATCACTAGAACCATGTTCCATCCATCAGGGGCACCAGTAGACCCTACATTAATATCTGCACATCTAGACACAAACTCAGGGCACTGTAGGCATGATGGTCTTGCAAGGTTTTCATACTCTGAGAGTGGTAGTTCGTAGGATTTGCCTACCTTATCGTAAACTATGACCTTACCCTTTACATCCATCTTAGCTAAACTTTCTACTGTGACTCCAACCTTTGGCAAAAGCTTCTCAATCAGAGAGGCATAGTCGAGGTTGTGTCTACAGAACAATCCAACTTTATATGCTACTTTTCTTGAGATGCCGACATCAAACTCTGCTAGTCTCTCTATAACTCTGATCTGGCATGGGAGGCCCACAACCATCACGCTTCTTACTTTATCGAACCTGCCAAGCTCTATGAGTGACGGTATGTAAAAGTACTTGGACTTAGCACACTTCATGACGTCCTCGGGTGTAAAGGCTAGAACAGGTTTTGGAATTAATTTGTCCTCAGTTCCAGCGAGGACAACAGCGTCCACAAGCTTCCTTTCAAGAGCCTTCATAGCTATGGTGGTAACAGCTCCACCATCTTGTGCAATAGATAATACTTTCTTGTCTCTGCTTCTCACATGATATGCATCAACAATCTTAACATCATCTGAGTAGAGGTCTTTCTTGGCCCAAAGAGTCACTTGGGGGCATACTATTAAACATCGCGAGCAGTCAACGCACAGCTTAATCTCTTTAGATATCCGGCTCGGCATTCGATTATCAAAGTAGATGGCTTTCCAATGGCAAGCGGCGACGCATGCTCCACATACTGAGCATATGTCTGCATCCAAAAGTTGGTACACATTCGTAATTGGAAGTTTGGGTCTCCAAACCACAATTTCTCACTCCTATGTGCACTACTTTCATATGAAGACGATTTAATTCTTACTCCCTTCCATCCATGGATTGAGGGACCATCCAAAACACAGTTTACTGATATTCTTCATATTCATTCTACCTTAATGAAGTTGAGAGAAGCAAACTCAGGGATCACCGATTAAGTAGCTCAAAACCTTTAAGTTCAGATAAGCTGTTTCTATGTGGATTATTGGCAAGCTCTTCAGTTACAACTAAGAGCTTTTGCCAAAGGATACGCTCTAGGGAGCTTACCGATGTCATTGGTACGCTCAATTAGCTTAAAATATATATTTTCTGATATCAATTACCGATTTACATAAGATTTCACCTGCTTATTTTCCAGCGTTAATTGGGAAGTTATTTTATGGTCAGTCAATACCTACTTGAAAGAGCATGATGAGCTACACTAATTAGGGATGAGGTCTCAAACTTGTTGACGAAAGCTAGAATGGTACTCATTATGCTGAAGCGAGCATTAACATAGGCGATTACAACCAGGCTTGCTTCGCGGCCTAGTAAGTAGTCAAGAAAACTTTGAAACTTTAGTACCATACGTCTTAGGTTAGCACCCTTGAGGTTACGACCTCGTTAAGCTCTATCATAGGATTAAAGAATTTATAGTTGTCAGCTTAGCGAAGGAGCTTTAGCTAAGCTATCTGCAGTAAAGCTATTTAACGTCTCACGCCACTTAAAGAGACATTGCAAGCCTTCAACAATGCGTACAAGGATGGATACTCACGTCTTCATATTCACTTAAGGAATTGTAATCATTTAGCTTACCGTAACGCATTAAGCAGATAAGCTACATAAAGTTCTAACAGTCAATTAGTGACCCCTAACTTCCAATGAAGACTTTTCTTGAAGTAGGTCCTCCATGGTCTCAGGTAGGGCACGATTTATCTCTACCTAGATCCAAGTGAGACATTAGGGCTTTGAAGTGTTCGAAGAAATGGGCTTGGAATGAGAGTTAGTGAATATGGCAGGAAGATCAAAGTGCTCAATAAAACCTCTAAGAGGAGAAGTGGAGGACAAACCCCTACGTACTGACAATGATTTTCAATTTTTACAGAGTTAGTCCATGCAAATTAATTTAGGATCACTAACCATAATTTTTGTGAGTCGTGGTCTTCATGAAGGTAGCCGTGGTATATTACTCTAGGACTGGATATACAAAGCGTGTGGTCAATGTGCTGAAGCAAGTCCTTGCAAGTGAGGACTTTACAGTAGACGTCTACGTGGTCCTCCCGATGAGGGAGTACTCCAAGCCCCTTCACGTGAACTTCAGGCTTATATACGATACCATCTTTAAGAAGGGGACGAGCATCAAGTTTGAGCCTAGCAAGCCTAAGCTTGGTGACTACGATCTCGTGGTTGTAGCCTCACCCATATGGATCGGCACGTTATCTTCACCAATACAAGAGTTTCTGAAGAGACACGCTACCATGAGGTCTGTGGTGGTCATCGCAACAAGTGTTCGAAGCATGGAGACAGCGAAAATCGAGAGAATTGTTGAGAAGCTCTGCGGAGCCAAGCCCATGCTATGCGCAAACATTAGGGATGCCACTATCAGAGACTCTGCCAAGCTTAAGGAGACTGTTCAAGAAGTTGTAAATGAGCTTAGGGCTGTTACGGGAATAAGGTAACACATTATTGTCATTAGAGCTAAAGCTGTTGACTTAGCCGTGAGTAATGTTGTGTCTACCTGGTTAAGCTTCAAAGTCAAGCGATTTGCAGCATTGAGCATCGCCATTTCAAGTTTTAGAACTCATAGTTTTCAAGTTTTCTCGATCCTCGAGTTCAAGGTTATAGGCAAGGTCTCGGTTTGCTTACCCCAATTAATGCTTTAAGCATTTCCAACATGTAAGATCCTTGAAGAGTTAGCAAGATTATCTCTGGTAATGGCTGGAGAGAGGTTTATTAGAACTACTAGCGGTTTCTCCGGTGATAACTAGTGGTTTTTAAGAAGACCATGCTTGCCATTTTAGCCTTATATCTCATTACGTTCCTTCATGGCTCAAGCTATGCCATCACTTCTCAAGAGTCTTACTCGGATGGATCTGAGAAGTCCTTCTGGTCTTTCGGAGTTCCGAGGGTCCTAGACTGGAGTGATTACGGGTTGGCTGTTGGGACGAGTACAGGTCACCTACTCGTATATGACCATCATGGCTCCTTAAGGTGGGAGCGAAGGTTAAACTATACTAGCACATGGGACGTATCGTGGAGTGATAGTGGTGAATTAGCAGTTGTAAGCCTTGGACCTCCGGGTGTCCTCTATGTCTTTAATCATGACGGCGCTTTGCTCTGGAGCATGGAGTCTGAGCATCAAGCAAACTCAGTAGCGTGGAGCGGAGATATGCTTGCTGTTGGAGCAGATAGCCTAATGGTCTTCGACAAGAGCGGGAAGCTACTATGGAGTAAGGGCGGCGACACCTTAGCTGTGTCCTGGTGCGGCTATCATCTTGCAGCGATTATGTGTTTAGGAGGTCCAGAGGGTACGTGGGGCGTCTACGTATTCGACAAGGAAGGCAGCGTATTGTGGGGTCTCCACGGCTTCTTAGACAAAATTTCGTGGAGCAGTAAGGGGGACTTAGCGATTCTCGAAACTTCTGATGGAGTGGTGTACGTCTTTGATCATTATGGAAGCTTGAAGTGGTCGAAGTACGTGAAGGAAGTAGAACCATCTTCTCTAATGTGGCTGGGCGATCTGCTAGCTGTAGGAGGTAGAGGCGGCGTTGTGGTCCTCGATGAAAGAGGTGAAGTTGCATGGAAGTACGAGCTCGAATACTGTGTACAAGCCATATCTTCATACGGAGACTTCCTCTTAGGAGTTGGATTGGATAGCGGGAACTTCACGCTACTCGATTCTCGGGGAAATATGCTATGGAGCTATTGGACCTGCGGCTACGTTTGGGCCATTAAGTTCTATAGTGACAAGATAGCAATCGCTAGCAGCGACGGCTACGTCCACGTACTGGATGGGAGTGGTACTCTGCTATGGAAAAGGAAGTTGGGCTTCCACGTGGAGGCAGTCGCTTTGCATCGAGGCCTAGTGGCTGTTGGCGGCTGGGACTCCAATGTTTTCGTGCTAGACTTAGAGGGGAACGTGAAGTGGAGTAGTGAGACTGGATGGGTTGCTCACCTCGCTTGGTATGAAGACCTCCTAGCGGTCGGGGGCTATAGCGACCTATACGTCTTCGATGAGGAGGGTAGTTTAAAGTGGAGCTTTAGTTTAGGCAAGGTCCGCTCCCTCTCGTGGAGTAGTAGTGGCCTCTTGGCTGTGGGTCTCAGCAACGGGCTTTGTGTGTTCACTAAGGACGGAACCCTACTTTGGGGCTACAGAGTCCCTGACTGGGTCATCTCTCTCTCGTGGTCTGGCCCCCTCTTAGCCGTTGGTGTTGCTGGCGAGGGCGTCTTCGTGTTCGACGAGCATGGAGGCTTAAAGTGGTTCTTTAAGAGCACTGAGAGAAATGCCACGATACCTTGGCGCGTATCGGCTTCATGGTGGAGAGACGCACTCATAGTTGTTACCGACAAGACATATGCTCTCGATAAGCAAGGAGATGTCTTGTGGTCTAGGGAGATCTATGGGACTGTGATAGCACCTGGAAAGGACTTCGTGGCTTTCGGTGGAGCTATGGGAATTTACGTGCTTGACGAAGATGGCGAGTTAGAGTGGTCATACACACCACCCGAGTCCGTTAAGCCGAAGGAATACTACACGAAGCCCTACCCACAATACGTGTACTGCCTCAGCTGGATGGGTAACTGCCTCGTTGCTGGGGACTGGCTTGGGCTAGTTCTTCTATTTAATGAAACCGGTGACTTAATGTGGAGTTACTGTATGGGATCCGCTGCCTTCTCAGTATCAGTTGAGAATGGTACGATAACGATTGGAGGAGATGGAGGTTTACTAATCAAGAAGATCCCCTTAATATCTGAGCCCAAGAAGATGCTTCTAAAACTTCCAGTGCCCTACGATAAGTTCAACTTAGCATACATTAACAAGACCCTCCTGTACATGAACGGAAGCACAACCATAATTCCACCTCAATACCTGTGCTCTCCAGGATTCACGGTAAGCAATGAGACTGCCTACGCCTTCTTGGAAGCTACGCTGAGCTCCTCTGCACCCATACAGCTCACTCTCATGACTGAGAGTGAGCTCAAAGAGTTTACTAGAACAAGGTCTATAGGCTCCAAGCTCACGTGGACTGGCAAGGAGATTAACGTTAGCGTTCAACTGGATCCAGGAACGTACTTCCTTGTCTTACGCTCAACAGAGCAAGCAGAGGTAAGCTACTTCATTAAGGCTTACGAGAGCTCCCTACCATCATTCGAGGAAGCGAGAGTCTACCTGCCTATAGGGATAGTCGACTACGGCGTTACATCATTGCCCGAGGGGAGGATTGGATACAGCTACGAGTATGTAGAGACTTGGGGTCTAGCTGAGATACGTGAGTTATACGCGACCAGACCCTTCGACGATGACGAGATGAAGCATTGTCTCACACTTCAGCTAAACGCCTTCTTACACGTAAAGGCCAAAAGCGGTTGGCAGGTCTACTGGGTTCAAAACATAGTTATCTTAGATACTGAGACCAAGCGGCTAAGGTTATTGAACAATTTGTGGAATGCCACCACGTATCCCATCTCGATGTTGAACAGGCAGCTGGTTAAGGGTAATGGTAGCATAGCTAAAGAGATGAGGGCTGGCGACTACTACTTCTACATTGTTGAAAGGTGGATGGATTATAGCTACCCTTTAACGATCCTTCTTCACTTATCAGTAAAGATGGAGGATGGCACAGTAAGATTGGAGTTTGGCAAGTCAATTGCTAATGAGCCCGTAGAGCTCTACGATGCTGTTCTTCTCCACGTTAACCCTAACACTGCTTGCTTTAAGGTTGATCCAACGACATACCCCTTAAGCGACTTGGAGTTAGTATTAGCTGGACCATCTGGAGTGAAGCCGAAGACCGTGGTTGAGAGGATTGACGCCAACTTAAAGCTGCTCGTCAACATTAACGGAGAGTTGATCCCTATTCCCACAGCTTATAGCCACGGCTACATCACGCATGAGAGAGTTAAGGGGGTCTATGCAAGCTACTGCGGAGACTACGTGGTTCGTCTAAGCTCTGGTAAAGCTACGCCCACCCAAGTCTACTATTCCACTAAAACCCTACCATCCATGCAGCTACTATGGATACGCGATCCACTAGACATCTTCAGTGGAGTGAAGCTCATCGAGATGGGAAGGGGTCTTGAGGTACCAATAGGTTATCTAATCGATCTAGGTAATAGAACCCGCTTGATCTTGAAAAGCTATGAGTACACTTCAAAGAATGAAGTAACGCTAAACTGGGGTAGACAGTACTACATCTCCGCTACTTCCGATTATGGGGTTGTAGAGGGTATCGGCTGGTACGATGAGGGTGATGAGGCGAGAATAACAATCTCCCCAATAAAGTTCGAAGAGGACTCCAAGACCTACAAGTTCAAGGGGTGGGAGGAGAACGGAACTTTAGTGAGCGCATCGCCTACATACGTATTCAAGGTGCAATTTCCCACAACACTAAAAGCTAAATGGACAGTTGAGGGACTAGCCATCTCAACGGAATTACTTATCAACATAATAATTGGAGTTCTAATAGCAATCACCATAACGCTTGTAATAATGTTAACGCGTAGAGGAGGAGCGCTGAGCCATTAATATCCAACTATAATGGATGGAGAGACCTATCCGATATTGCCTAATGCAACCTTAGAGTAAGAGAGGAGGGCCAAGGCGAAGAGGAAGAAACGCTGACTTAAAAGTACTGGCGCCAAGTGAGAGACAGTAGACGAGTTGATGACCAATGAGCTTGATAAGCTGTTGAAGAGCCAAGGCAAAGTTGCAAGGTCTCTCTTTTATTCTCATAAATGGAGTCACGAAGAGTTAGTCGTTTGAGAGACTAAGAAAAGTGGTGTACGTTATTACCCTCTACAAGAGGGTGATGTAAAGGGTTTAGAACTTTTAAGCATACTGAAAATCTTTGGAATGCCACCTCATGGTGCTGGTTTTGGTGCGCTAAGAAGCCTTATAAGGTGTGAAGTAGGTTGTTCATTATAAGTGGGTTGTAGTGAGCTACAATTTTGGTACAAGCACCTTCCCTTTAGTAGCTCTTCTAGTGAACGTTACGATAGTTAGTGGGACAGTAGTGCGCATCAGCCACTTGTACGGTGTAGGCGCGGAGACCTACGCTTACTATGGCTGGACTCTAGGAACTGCCATTATCGTGCTCCTGTGCATAAATGCACTATACGCTTTCACGGGCTATGCTATAATTACTGGAAGGAAGCTCTCCAAGCAGCTCATCATCAGCACAACTATAACTCAGATAGTTTTGCTAATAGCAGTCACAGCCATAACTATGGATCCCTTAATGTTCTTGGGGCTTGCATCCTCAATAGCATCGACTATTGCTGTTATAGCATCAATGTACCGTGTCACGTCTACGACGTAGATGGTAAGATCGAAACATTTTATTATCGAATAATCGGTTTATACATTTGTTTAAGCTTATTAACCCCTTATTCTATGGAAGTGGAAGAAAGTTTCATGAAGGAGCTTTATGGGAGCAGGAAAGTTGTTCTTGCTATAAGTGCAACAATCCATATCATAGGTGCAGCTGTGCTTATCGTGTTGACGTCTCAGTCGATCTTCCTCCTCGTTACTATACTCTCAATCACTGGGCTTAAGAATCCACTCGTAAGTGAGAAGGCAATAGATAGCAGTCTCCTATACTCTGGAGACCTGCATTCCTTGCTACTGCTCTCCTCAATACTTGTCCTCCCAATGAGTTACGTAATGACAAGAAAACGAGCAGCACTTCGCAGTCAAGCAAAGCTCTATTTGTATAGCTCAATAATCATGCTGATAGTCATGATGTCCATGTTTGTAACAGCACATGCATCGGGTTAGAGGTAATACGTTCAATATTTGATTGCGAAAATATCAAAGAGTATTCTGTAAGGATGAGCTTCTCGGTGATTAAATTTATGTGTCATTGCCGATAAATTATGGTGCATATTCTTCCATATCTTAACTCAACTACATTTTGCTTCCCGAAAATAATTCATTCTTATCGTGTGGAATCCGTACGTTTATCGTTCCATTCCATTACTTTGCATATGTGACTAGTGTACAGTGAAGTCTCTCACTAACCTAGTGTTTTAATGGAATTAGTGAGATCTAGACATTTGCGAGACGCCCTTCCTCATTTAATTATTGGCCCTTCCCATACCGATTACAGTACTATATGCTACAAAACAAAAACAATATGAAATAAAAGGTGAAGAGTTGTTATTAAGTGCTATTATCCTAAGCTATACTATCGTCATGCTTTTTCAATGCCTAAAGCTTTAGCTAAGTCGTATATGATTGGTGGCTTCCAGTAGACTTTGCTAACTGACTTTACTATGCCTACAACCCACACTATGAGCAGAGCAACCCATATGAGTATGCCTATGAGCCAGCCGATGAATGGTATGAGAGCTAGTATGCTCGCTATAATGCCGCCAATGACAATCACTATGAAGAAGGATAGGTTTAGGTAGGCCCAATACCTAGCGTATCTGTACCCTGGCTTTAGAACTAAAGCTAGTATGGCTCCCACTAAAGGTACTATCCAGGCTATTAACCCCCAAGTTGCCTCATCCTGTCCAATACCCGACTCTGACATTCAAATCACTTAACTGATAACATTTCAGAGACTAAAAATTTAAAGTTTGGTATTAACTATACAAGAGTATTTCAGGTGCATAGAGGAGCTAAGCCTTATCATGTATACGTAGTCCTCCTTCTTTAGGGCTACGTGAACCGTTAAATCATTGGAACGTCATGCACCTTGAGTTAAATGGTTTATTACCTGATGAACGAGCTGGAGATTCTGTGGGACAAAGACCTCATCAATTGTGTATCCAGTACAAGAGAAATCTAAGGAGATGTTAGACAATTTAGGCTTAGTAAGGAGGCACTTTGGCATAACATTGAAGCGAGGCATTAGCTTCCATTAAAACACATGAAAAGCTACTTGAGAATTATGTGGGCAGGGGGAGAGATGTTAGGTTCGTTTACTGCCAAGCTTAAAGGCTAATCCTTACCTTACTTAGCAACGTTTATTGGAGGCCTTTAAACTATGTTGCCTGTACGCAACTTATTGATCATGCAGTAAAAGAGTAGCATGACTCTATGGCTCTAAGTCTCTTTTAACTACATGAATTAAATGCTACCTCTTAAGCATTATGATCGAATTAAACTTCCTCGAGCGCTCCTCCCATTCATTGTACTCAAGGTCTCTATGGAGTATTACTGATAATCTATCAATGGCTTCGAGGATATCTCGGTATTAAAGTAGATCCTAGCAACTCCTTGATTAATGTACTCTCTAAAAGAATCTGAACACACCTTCTTCCATGCAGTTTCCCAGTTTTATTGCATGATGGTTTTACGGGATAAATGTAACAAGTCGTAAAACTTAAGTGCCTCGTCAGGTTAGCATATTAACGGGAATGTTGAATGTGTGGATGGTACTGGCATATGTGGTGGTGTCCTAGGCATCCATGGCCTCCAGCTTGGGCTCGACGGCCTTCACCGCCTCCTTGGGCTTACTTAACTGATCCACGTGAGGAGCTAAGAGTGCTAGAGGGCTTAAAGGCTCTATTGGCCTCAGAGCTAGAAGGAGTAAGTAAGCGAATAGAGGAGCTTAAGAAGCTAATTCAGGAAGAGAGAAAGTAAGTGAGGATTCCGCTAACAAGATCAAATGCGGTCATATCTTGGTTAATATCTTTGATGTAATCTAGTAGCTTTGGTTATTTCTTCTAACATCAGCCCCTTGGTCTCCTTCGCAGCTAATGCTGCGACCATCGCAATTATCGCCATGATCATATTAACGGTGAGAACCGGGAAAATGCCTCCCATGGTGTACAGGAGACCTACGATTGTTGGACCAATGAACGAGACTAAGCGCCCTATGCTACTACAGAAGCCTACAGCAGCTGCTCTTACTTCGGTGGGGAAGGACTCCGGTGTGAACGCATAGACAGCACCCCAAGTAGAGGCTAGGAAAATCGATTGAAGACTTAGAAATAGCAGATCCAGTGAGGGATTTCCTCCCAATACGAAGAGCATGTAGAGGAAGGCAACCGATATGATGATTGAGTAAGATAGCGTGATCCTCCTACCTAGGTAGTCGCAGAGGAATCCGGATGTGAATGTACCTATCATGCCTATGAGGGCCGTGGCGGTCAAGTACAGCAGTCCTGTCGTAACTGGATACTTTAATTCCCTTTGGATGAATATTAGGAGCCAAGGGGATATAGCATAGCATACAAAGCATACAGCAGTCCATATCAGTGAGAAGGTTATAGTTATTCTCAGTGTTCCATGCGCGAATAGAGACTTAATTCCTAGCTCGACTACATCTTGAGCCTGCTCCATCCTGGTGGCTTCTTGGGTTAAAACTCTTATACCAACTGTCCTCCTCTCTATCTCTTCAACTATCTCTAAGGCCTTCTTTATCTCACCTTTCTTAAGGAGGTACCTTACAGATTCAGGTAAAATTATTCTCGCTAACAAGGCTACTACGATCGGTGTGATGCCAGAAACGAAGATCCATCTCCACCCATAATTTAGCCCAATGAATAGGGTTAGAGCGTACGATAAAGCAATTCCCAGTGAGAACATTGAAATAGACCAAGCCATAATGCGTCCTCTAACTCTTGCAGGTAAATATTCACTCAAATACGCTAAAGTTACTGGAATAAGTCCTCCTAATCCAAGGCCAACCATGAAGCGAAGTAGAAACATAAAAATCCAGTTTGGAGATGCAGCGATTAGTGCTGTGGAAAGTGCATAGATTAAAATTGTATATTGGAAAGTAAGCCGTCTACCTATCCTATCAGCAACCTCGCCGAATAGTAAAGCACCGAAGAACATGCCTAAGAAGCTTGCTCCAAGCAATAGCCCAGTCTCTACATCTCCTAGACCAAAGTCACTAACGATTTGAGGCATTGACGCTGAAATCATGTAGTTGTTAAATCCAAAGAACAATAAGCCTAGAAAGCAAACAATAGTTACCCTAACGTGCCAAGAAGTAAAAGGTAATAATTCAAGCCTTGAGATTAACGAAGGTGTACTGGACATCTGTATCTCCTCTCCAGACGTAAGTGAAGCATTATATAGGGGGCTTTGACTAACTCTTTAACTTCTATGTGTTGAAGTAGTCGCATAGACTTAAGGAATTATCACATCCCTCTATTTATTAGTTTTGACAAGGGCCTGGCAACATTTGTGCTTCTTCTCTATAGTAACAAGAGATTAAGTGCAGAACCTATGAGCTGTCTATGTGAGGTGAGAGATCGAAAGCACCATAAGTTCTTAGCACTCGAAAAGAAGGAGCAAACCCTCGTTGTCTTAGTCAATCCTCCTCACTTAACAATGAATCCTCTCAGCTATCGTGAAATTTAAGAAGCAGGTGGTATAGGAAAAGTGAAGTGATGCTTATGCTGGAACTGCTAACTCTCGTTTCTTGCCAGCTTTTATGATGAAGTTCTTCCTTCGGCCGCTTGGATCCACGTAGTACCTGAACCTACCATTACATCGAGGACACTCGTAGAGGTACGAGCCCCACCACCTAAACTTCCAAACTCTCAATAGTTTGTGCTCTCCATCAAACTCGCAATGAGGGCATTTGATCACCTTAACCACCTAACCCTAAAGTCATCGAGAAACCTCTCAGAGATTTAAAAAGAGTAGTCTTCACCCTCAATCCTCCATCAATTAATTTGTTGAAAAATCATCTAATAAACTTTGCTATGAGAAACATCATGGTAGCTGGTATCACAAGTTTACAATGATACAGCATGTACATGCTCTTAGTTAAAAAGCGTAATGATATTGAGCGTGGAAGATTTGGAATATACGTGGAGTGGGCAGCTATCACTTTGAAGTCTATTTGAGGTGGATTAAACTAATAACTTCTTCATGCATCTGCTTGCTAAGTTTAAACGTCCATGGCATTAACTTCTTCACGCACGTTTAGCTACGTTGCTGATATGCGTGGAGACCTAGTCTTAACTAAGCATCTCGAAGATATTGCAGTAGTCTCTAAGTTCTTAGCCACTGTTCTACATCATCTCTATACTCCACATGATTAAGCGAAATTAACGCCAATAACGAACCTACAGCATTCCTTATTACCTTAGTAGTCTTAGACTCTAAACATACTTGTCAAGAAGAACCTTAAAGTCTTTTACAGGAAAGTTGGGGACTAATGGTTTTTCATTCGTGAAATCGCTGGGTTTTGGGGAAGAGCTTCTTAGTGGTTGGGGGGACATCGTCAGCGTCAACTTCGACCTCTACTAGCAGTGGCCCCTCACTCAAGTTCTTTAGGTCATCCTCCTTCTCAACCTTGAGGTACCTCATGCCAGTAGCCTCTGCTATCTCTCGAAAGCCCTTGAAGCCAACCTCCACATCACTTGCCAGGCCGTAATCTCTAAGCTGCTTGCTCCTAACCATCCCGTAGACCCCATTGTTAAAGACTGCTACTATTATCGGCAACTTGAGTCTAGAGATCACATGGAGAGCTGGTAGGTTCATGAGAGCTCCTCCATCACCAGTTATCGAGAGGACCTTACTGTTAGGCTTAGCTAGCTGAGCTCCTATGGCTGCTGGTATCGAGAAGCCCATGGTCGCCAAGCCACCTGGGTAAAGTATCGGACCACTCCAGCCGTGCTTAATAGCTTCAAGAGCCCACATGCTTGATTGTCCCATATCCAAGGAGAGCACTGAGCAACCGCTTTCAATTAATAACCTCGTAATTATCTTGAAGGCCTTAGACTCGTAGAATGGCTCAGTCTCATGCTGAACCCAGCTCTTTTCTCCTCCCCTGTATTGCTTTAAAAGTGCTTTAACGAAGCTCTCACAGCTAGCTCTAACCTTAATTGAAGCTCTCTTATGCATGGGATCGTCTATGAGCACTTGGATGATAGTTGCCTCACTGTTTAAACCGTGAGCTATAGTTGCCTCAGATAGCCTAGCTCCAAGAGCTAAGAGCAGATCGCACTCTTGAAGAGCCTTGTTTGCGGTCCTAAACCCTCTAATTCCACAGAAGCCCACACTAACTGAGGGCTTGGGCCAAGCCATGCACCAGCCCATTAACGTGTAAGCCACTGGAATTTTGTGCTTCTCAGCAAGTTTAGCTACGAGTTCGTGAGCCTTAAGGCAGCCATTGCCCACCAATATTAAGGGTTTCTTGGAGTCCCTTAGCAGCTTAACTACTTCTCTTACTTCCTCCCCAATATTCTCTTCCTCCCTCTCCTCGACCTCCTCACGCTCATAGCTTAAGCGAGATTCTTCCTCTTGCACATCGAGAGGAAAATCTATGAGCACAGGTCTTCTAGGGGCTCTCGATGAGCTCTCAGCAAGCCTTAACGCTCCAGCTATCTTCTCCTCTCCATTAATGTAGATAGCTTCCTTGCATATGGGCTTAAACACCTCCATCAACTCAACCTCCTCTACAGCCAAAGAGCCCTTCGAGTAAGTTGGCACGTCCCCAACGATCAATATCAGGGGGATGTTATCCCTGAAAGCCGTAGCGACCGGAAGTGTTGCATTAAGTGCTCCTGGTCCAGCTGAGACCACTAAGCCAGCTGGTTTGCCAGATACCCTAGCATAACCATCAGCTGCATGACCAGCGCACCTCTCATCGGGTATCATGACCTTACCAGCACCGCTTCTCTCTAACGATATGTTTAGAGGAATGGTGAATCGACCTGGAACTGTGAAGTATACATCCAGCTTCAATGCTCTGATAAAAGCTTCAGCGACAATCATCATCTCCCACTTCTTACTTTAAGAGCTATTTCCTTAACGTCATCTAGATCCAAGCAGCCTCTAACCCTTTCGAGTCTCTTGACCTCCTCCAAGACCTTTCTCGCTTCCTCTACTGATAATTCTATGCCAAAGTTCTTCAGTGCACGGATTATAGCCTTAGTGCCACTGTGCTTTCCAAACTTTATGCTCCTATCAATCCCCAAGAGCCTTGGGCTGTAGGGCTCATAGGTGAACGGGTTCTCAAAGACTGCTGCCACGTGTATTCCTGATTCGTGCGTGAAGGCGTGCGATCCAACTACAGGCTTCAATGGCCAAGGCTTTAATCCAGTAATCTCAGCAACTTTGTCAGAGAGTTTAATCAGCTTCTTGAAGTCCAAGTCCAGCTCTACTCCATAGAGGCAGTAGAGTGCTAGAGCCACCTCTTCTAGAGCTGCGTTACCACACCTCTCGCCAAGGCCGTTAACTGAAACTGATAGAGCTGTTGCTCCAGCTTCGTAGGCGGCTAGCGTGTTGGCTGTTGCGAGCCCGAAGTCGTTATGGCAGTGAACAGCTATGGGCTTATTCAAGTACTTCGAGAGCTCACCTATTAAGAGTCTCATGCCGATGGGAGTTATGCAACCAACGGTGTCTGCAACTCCAATCCTATCAGCTCCACGATCTATAGCAGCTCTATAGAACCTTAAGAGCCTTTTAAGTGGCGTCCTTGTAGCATCCTCACAAGTGAATTGCACGAAAATTCCGTGAGACTTAGCATACTCTATGACTTCTAGAGCGCAACCCAAAACGTCTTCGGCACTCATCTTCAGCTTCCACTTTAAGTGGATATCGGATGAAGGAGCGAATACTATGACTCCATCAACGTCGCAGCTCAAAGCTAGGTCGACATCTGACTTCAAGGCTCTGCAGAGACACAAGACCTTGGACTCAGAGACAGCTTTAGAAACAGATCTAACAGCCTCCTCCTCATCGCTTGATATAGCTGGGAAGCCAGCCTCCACCTCTCTTATGCCGCAATCCTCCAACAGGAGGGCTATCTTCACCTTATCTTCAACTGTAAGTGAGACTCCTGGTGTTTGCTCACCATCCCTCAAGGTGGTGTCATAGAGTATCGGCTTCCTATTATACCTAGCATTGTAAAGACTTGTCGCTATACCTCTCTCTTTCATGTCTTTGAGTAGCTCCTCAATGCTCTTAAGCTCACCAACCATTAACTATCTGCTAAAGTTAGTAACCCTACTAGAAAAATGTTTATTCTCTAATGCAGAGCTTTGATCTAGCTTCTTACTAGGAACCCGAAGTCAAGCTCCTCATCCTGAACATAGCTCTTGCCAAGCTTAAGTGCGAGCTCAGCCTTGTAGAGCTCCTTACCTAAGTAGGCTGCATGACTCAAGGTCGTAACAAGTCCCCTCTTTATCAATTCGTTGTATACATCTTCAGCCCTCGCCCCCTCGATAATACACGTCACTTCACCAGCCTTGAAATGCGAGGCTAGCAGCCCCCTCCTACATTTGTCGATGGTTATCTTAACATAACCTGAAGGATCATAGTCATGCATTCTACTCTCGGAAGCCTTTACGACTTCACATCCCTCCATTTTCTCTACTGGAAGAGTTAAGTCCCTCTTCTCCTTAATAGCTAACAGGCTTAAGCTGAGGTCTTTCATCGGTTTTCGAGCCATCTTAGATAGCTTAGCCATTCTTGCAGCTATGCAAAGCTCTCTAACGCAATTGCAAGTCTTGTTACTTGCCTCCGTTGTGAGGAGTAGTGAGATTTCAAGCTCAGCAGCTATGGCTGCCATCAACCCATTGATCCCAATGCTATCTACATCCATTAGCTCTGTCACGTTACCAACGCCCATCATCAAGGGAACGTTGGGTCGTCTTTTAGCGAACTCGTAGTAAGCCACTAGAGACTCTAAGAGACTTGGCTGTAGTGGAGGGCTCAGTATTGGATCAGCTATCACCTTCTTGAATCCCATTCTCAGAGCTTTATCAACTGTCTCCTCAAGAGCACTAACCTTATCACCTATGGTCGTTGGGTAGTACCCTTTCTTGACGTCCGTTGGTATCACTACGATAGCAACATCTCGCGGCAAGTCTTGTAGATCGTCTAGAATTCCACTATCAACACTTATAACGAGGTTTGCACCAGCTTCAACTGCAGCTGTTATCTCCTTCGGGTCTAGGGAGTCTATGCTGACTGCTACTTCAACCTCCTTTTTGATGGTCCTCACCAGCTTGCTTGCCAGCTCTGGTTTGCTCTCACCAGCCACCATGCCGATGTCAACGATATCAGCTCCATAGCTCTTATACCTTAGAGCTTCAGCCAACGTTGCTTCAACTCCTTTGATTGGAGCAGAGGTTACCTCAGCAACTATTCTGAGAGACCCCTTAGCTATTGGCACTCCAGCTATATCGAAGTAAGCCTTACTTCTAAGCTCCTCCTCTAAGGCTCTAAGCTCCTCCTCTTCCCTAAGCTCTCTACTTAAATTCAGAATTTTGCAAGCTGGCTCCACCTTGGAGAGCTCGACCTTACCAATCATTGAAAGCACATAAGGTATGTCGGCTGCGTGAATGGGCCCCTTAAACGTTGGAATCCCAACCTCCTTCTCTATCACGGAGACGTCCCCGCTAATGAGTCCCGGAATCAATATCAAATCGAAGCCTTTGACGCCGTGAGCCTTCAACCTCTTAGCTATCTCAATTGGAGGAATTAAGGCTGCCACCTCGTGAGACATCACGTAGACCTCGAAGTCTACACCAGACTTCGAAGCGTACTCCTCAACGATCTTTGAAGCCGCTCTACCAGTAACCAACAGGACCTTCATGTACCTCTAAAAATTAGGAAAGCTAAATAGCAATTAAGGTTTCTAAAGGCTCTCCTCAACTAAGGTTAGAAGAGATTCAGCTCGTGCAAACTTCATCACCCTTCAGGATCGTGGAGGCTCATCACTCTACTAAAGCTATTGAGAGCGAACTTTAAATCCTATGCCATATAACCTCTAATGGCGATCGAAAAATGCCGGAAAACATTGAGATCCCAGAACCAATCGTCCAAGTACCTTCACGTAAAGAGCTACGAGTTAGAACGCGACCTGGTAAGGGCTTCAGTGTACCCGAGCTTAAGGCCGTTGGGCTTAATGTTAGGAGAGCCAGGAAGCTAGGCTTGAGGGTTGATGAGCGTAGAGATAGCTGTCGTGAAGAGAATGTAAAGTTGCTAAAGGAATTTCTAGAGAGGATCGCTAGCAAAGCTTAATTGTAGATCGACTATCATACTCGATTAACTTATTAAAGCTTTGAGGAAGGAAAGCATGACGAACGTTCGAGGAGTATACTGAAGTTTTTTAGGGTCCTCACGAACTCTATAGCGAAGTTAGATGCCAGACGACGTCGTCGTGGTTGACAACGTCTATAAATCTTACAGGGTAGGAGAAGTCGTAACGTGGGCTTTGAGAGGAGTCTCTCTCAAGGTTAAGAGGGGGGACATGATAGCCATAATGGGACCCTCAGGTTCAGGCAAGACAACCCTCCTCAACATGATTGGCCTCCTTGACAGACCAACCAAGGGAAAGATTTACATCGATGGAATCGACACAAGCAAGCTAAGCGATCACGAGTTAGCAAACTTCAGGAACTACAAGATAGGCTTCGTCTTCCAGACATTCAACTTAGTCGGCAGACTCACGGTACTTGAGAACATAGAGCTTCCATTAATAGCTAGAGGGCTTCCTAGACATGTTAGGGCTAAGATCGTAATGGAAGCTCTCAAGAAAGTTGGTGGTGATGAGAGCTGGCTTAAGAAGAGACCTACACAGCTATCTGGTGGACAGCAGCAAAGAGTCGCTATTGCGAGAGCCATAGTTACCTCCCCCTCAATAATATTAGCTGATGAGCCTACAGGAAACCTCGATAGAGCCTCAGCAAAGGTGGTAATGAACACCTTCCTTGAACTCAACAAGAGTGGCCAGACCATAGTGATAGTAACTCACGATCCCGAGGTCGCAAACTGCACGAATAAGATATACGTAATAAGAGATGGAATGATAGTCGACGTTAAGGAGCCCGATAAGAGCCGCAACATATTGCTCACAACTTAACACATCGAAATTAAAGAAATGGGGAAGCAGCCCCTCGATATGTTTATGAGAGGATAGCGGTAGATTAAATTCGCGTACAATAATAAAGTTTGGTGGTGAAGTCTTGGCAAATAAAGTTGCCTTCACCTTACTGATCCTGACCTTAGCCTTGACCTTCTTAGTTATACCTATCTACACTCTTGCTCAATCTTCAAGTAACTTTGAAATTAAGTCGATGACCTTCAAATCGTCTGCTGGAACAGATGTTTATCCAGGAAGTAGGAAAGCTTACTTGAGGGTGGATGTGCAGTACAATGGCTCATCAAGCATACACTCGGTTGCTGGACTTTTAAGTCCGCCAGCTGGAGTAACGGCCAGCTATGGCTACGGTCTAACTTCACCTGCTAGAGACCTCAACGGCACAGTTAAGGCTGTAGTGGAGTCAGGCGACGTTTTCTACTTTGAATTCTACTTGGATGTTGACAAGAATGTGAAACCTGGAAGTTATTCGGCGTCTTTATCCATAAGTTATAAAAGCGAGGCTTCTCAATACTCTGAGAGTTACACTATTGAGATAACGATAGCTGATTATCCAGAGCTTAGCTTCATAGCAATTGAAGTTTCCTGGAGCCCTGGAGCCTATCCAGGAACTACAGACACAGCACTAAGAGTTATCATCAGGAACGTTGGTCAATCCGACTTGAGGAGTGCCATCTGTAGGCTCGAGCTTCCAGAGGGTATGAAGCCTAGGAGCTCAACCACTCAAATCGGATATATGGCCGTCGGAGACCAAGTAACGCTACAGTTCACTGGTATAGATATTAGCGAAAACGTGAATCCAGGTGGATATAGTGCAATTTTAGTCGTGGACGGAGTTGCTCAAACACCCGACGGTGTTACCTATAATGCTTCAACGAACATACCCTTAACCGTGGAGGTTAACGCTATAACCAGCGACCTCTACGTGCTTGAGCCATTCTCAATACAATGGGGGGAAGCGAGGCCAACACCTTCGTATCCAGGGTCAAGGTACATAGCCCTAACGGTAACCTTCGTTAACATTGGTGAGTATGCTGCAATTAGCTTAATGACTAGAGCGTCATCTCAGTTCTTAAACCCAATAAAGCCCGAAGATGTCTACTCCGCTAGCATATATCCTGGAGGCTCTTGTAGCTTAACGTTCTACTTCGATGTGAGAGAGGAAGCTCCTCAAAACTTTAGCGTGATTCTAAGCTTGGAGTACTGGGTTGACATAGGTGGAGGCACGTTAGTAAAGATACGCTCGCAGAGGAACATGCGGACGTACGTGGAAGGTTACGTGGGAACTGACACCTTTGGACTTCATGTAGTTTCAGCTGGCTGGCTCAACAACTACAACGTGTTTCCAAACACCGAAAACGCGACATACCAAGTTGTCGTGGCCAATAGACTTCCATTTCAGTTAAGAGGCATAAAGGCGTCTCTCACATTACCACAAGGGCTTAGAAGCGACGATGGAGGCTCCATTGCAACTGCTTACGTTAGCGGCCCAATCACTAGCTACTCAACAGCAGCACTATCCTTTAGAATCTCAGTTGGTGCTGTTAATCCAGGAGCCTACAAAGCGACCTTGACACTGGATTACGTAGCTGAATCTGGAGGTCCTGGGATAAGGAGGATTGAGAATCACGAAGTAAAGATAATAATTGTAAGCGACTTAGAAGCCGTAGAGCTAATTAGCGCTAGCTGGCTTGGATCAGCAGCCGAGCCTGGAACTTACGGTTTGGTCCTTAGGGTTGATGTGAGGAACAACTACGTGGACTCCATGAGCGGTATAATCTTAGAGTTAGATCTACCACAAGGCTTCTCCTTCGCTATAGATAACTCATCAAGGGTTAAGGTAGCTCCCTCATCACCTGAGCTAATACAAATAGCCCGGCAATTGTCCCCTCAAAACCTACAAACTCTAATATCCATGATAGGTCCTATAGCTTCATCACCATCATCTCCACAGCAATATCCTCGAGGAGCTGCGTTATCGTTCCTAGTACCATTGAACGTCCTAGTCAACTCTACTGGGACTTACGTGGCTATAGGCAATGTAAGCTACGTGGATTCCTGGGGTTGCGTCAGGAAGTGTCGAATTGAAGTACCGATTGTGGTCATTGGCTCGACTAAGTACATAGACGTCAAGATTCTAGGCTTAGTTAGCGTGAAGAGTAGGTACACCGAAGCTATGCTTGTACTACGTAATTTAGGCAGCTCACCCGTTTATAATGTCTACGTAACTATTAGGTCAGCTCAAAGCATCACACCACTCCAGGCCGCTACGAGCACCCCACTACTGATTGCTACGCCATCCACCATCTACATCGACATTATGGATCCGAGGGTTGAAACCGAGATTCCAGTAACCTTTGCATTCAATCCCGTGGGCTATCAAAGCTTAACTGGTGCGACTACGGTAATGAACTACGGCGTGGTCCCTCTAACGATTTCGATCTCCTACAAGGACGCGAACGGCTACTCACATAGCTTTGAAACAACTGTGACTATTGCCTTGGAGCCATTCATAGACATAGTTGCGAGAGATCTTAGAGCTGAAGCATCTCAGGGAACTCTCGACGTTAGTGGTACTTTGATAAACTATGGCTCAGCTACAGCATATAGGGTTGAAGTGAAGGCTTACGCTGGAGGTACTTCGGCAAGCTCCTTCATAGGGGACATAGACCCAGGCTCTCAAGCGGTCTTCAGGGTTAGGCTGAGATCCTCAGAGTTTGTGGATGAAATAGCTAAATTGACGATATGCTACTACAACATCTTCAACGAGTATTATCAGCGAGAGCTCAACGTCTCCATTATCCAACTCCAACCTAAAGTGGAGGAGAAAGCTGCAGGTGAATTTTTACAAATCTCGTTCTTTGGTTTGCTAACAATAGTGTTGGTCGCACTATTCCTTGTGCTAGTAGGTTTTCTCATATACAGGCTCTATAGGTCTCACATGCGCAAGCTTCGTAGTGAGGTAATTCCTCAATGAGCCTTTCAGTTATGACCTTTATTGCAGATGCCTTTAAACTTGCCTTTAAGGTATTAAAGGAGAGGAAGCTTAGAGCAACATTAACGCTCTTAGGAATAATGATAGGTCCTCTCGTTATGATAATGATGGGCTCAGTGGTTGCTGGCTACTCAAGTTATATAGTCAACCAAATAGCTTTATTGGGGCAGAACGCCGTCGTCATTTATCCTTCATCAGATTACAAGCTTACACACGAAGACCTCAATTACATAAAATCGTTTACCTACGTTGATGAAGCTGAACCATTCTATGTATCTCAAGGAGTTATTAAAAGAGGCGTGGAGAATGTTCAAGTTTATGTCTATGCAGTCAAGATACCGCTAATTTTGAGGTCCATAGGTGGCTTAGAGGTAGTGGAAGGAGAGTTACCGATGGAAGGCGATGTCGTTAGTGCTCTTGTGGGCTATAAGGTGGCATTCGATGGTCAGGGAAACATGCTATACAAGGTAGGTGACGTGATAACCATAACTGTTAGCGAAGTCAAGGGTGGGCGCATAACGAAAACTAGGAGCATTAACGTGGTAGTTATAGGCATCCTTAACGAGTATGGAGGAGCCTTGCTTTTCAGCCCAGATCAAACAATATTCTTAAACAGCGAAGCTGGAACTAAGTTGCTAAACATCAGGGATTGGTCTGGAATATTTGTGCTACTAAGAGATCCCATCTACGTCAACGAATTCACGACAACGCTTCGAGAAACCTATGGCGACAAACTTACTGTGATAGCATTTGGCGCAATAGCGAAGATAGCGTCCAGCATAGCCTCAGCAGTAACATTCATAAACTTTACAACTTCACTCTCAGCCTTAGCTGTTGCAGTTGCAGGAATAACTGCGACTATGGTTACATCAGTCATCGAGAGAACTAGGGAGATAGGGGTCATGAAAGCGGTAGGCTTCACAAATGTTCAAGTTGTGCTAATGATCTTAGCGGAATCACTTGCAATGAGCTTGCTAGGCGGCTCGGTGGGAATGATCCTTGGAGTTGTTGGAGCCTATATGCTTGCATCACGAGGCCTTGAAATTGCTGGTGAAACAACATCTATAATAGTGAGAGCGCAACCTGCACTTACCCCAGATCTCTTCTTACTGACCTCAGGGTTAACGGTCCTGGTAGGCATAATTGGAGGGCTTTTACCAGCTTACATGGCATCTAAGATACCGCCAGCCGTTGCTTTACGTTACGAATAAGCCCTCACCATCGTATTATGATCAAAATCAAAAAGCTCTAAGATTAACCTTAATCGGAGGACTATAGGAGGCAGTCTCGCAGCCTAACATGACCTCTCGAGCAAAGCCTAGAGGTCCTGAGGATATTGCCTTAATTTCTGAGAAGAAGCTGCGTGCATCAATAGCAAAGTAGTTTACTTTAACTGGATCCCTCAGCTCCCCCTTAATTAACAAGAAGGTTGCGTCAGGTTCTATTGCAAGCAGCTCATTGACCAAGTACACTCGTTTAACTCCATGAACTAAGAAGCCAAGCTTCGTCTCCTCTACGATTTCCTTAAGGCTCCAATCTCCAGGGCACACAATTATATTGCTGTGTAGAGGCTCGGGGGGGACAGCAAATCCCCTTCCATTACCCGTAGGCTCGACACCATGTACATAGGCAGTCTCTCTATTATGCAAGAGGGAGACAAGCCTTCCATCTTCTATTAGCTTCTTGCGCCTAGCCTTGACCCCCTCGTCGTCGAAGAAGAAGTTTCCATACCCACCCTCAATAGTCGGATCGTCGAGTATCGTTAGGTTACTGTAGCCATCCTTTAAATGCCACCTCCAGCTTCTTGCATTTAAAAACTCTTCAACGATCACTTGCATGACGTGAGAAGCCGCCTTCGGTGATAGAACCACTTCGAACCTCGATCCTCTATAGTATGGGTTTAACGCCTTAGACTTCAACGTAGCATCTAGCTTATACGCTAACTCCTCAATAAGCTCTTGAGGGCTTACTTTCTCAAGGACTTCTAGTCCACCAGATCCAAAGACCTCGGTTGTTGCTACCTCACTACTCTTCGCACGAGCTATAAAACAACCAACAACTAAAGGTTTGACTTCGTAAGCATTCACTCCATCGCTTGAGATCATAGCTCTCGTCTTAACTAATCCTTCAACAACTCCTTCGAAGCTTTGCAAATTCTCACACTGCTCTCTAAGGCTTGTCTCCACGCTTTTCAAGAAATCAACTACGTCAGGTACACAACCCTCACATATCTCTTTCTTCTGCCCTATGACGTAACCTCCTTGAGCAGGTCTTCTCTGAGCTAGTTTAATGTTCTTAACGGTGTTTGCAGCGGCTTTCTTCAGTACATATGTGATAGCTTCATCGCTTAGCTTCGTAAACGCACCCACACTCCAACTACCTCTCGACAATACTTTAAGTATGTAGATGTCTCCTGAATTTTGACTAACTACGGACTGACCATTAATGTAATCAACCTTCAGTCTCTTGTAAGTAATGCTTGTACAATCAGCGTACTCAACTCCTCTATTAATGCATAGATCGATAATCCTTCCAACACGCATGGAGAATAGCCCTTCGAGTATCAGCCTGTCCTCTTTACATTTCGTGTCGTAGTCTTATATTTTAAACGTCAATACGTTAAAGTTTGGAAGAAGCTAAGCTAAATCGTTAACTCTCCTCAAAGAGGAAGGTGCTAGTTTAAAAACATATGAATTCAAAGCTTTCTACTTCTTTTCGCTGACAGCCACCGGAATGGTTATTGCTGGTACTCTCTCCACTCTTAATCCCAATAAAAGTGTAGCTTGCTGCTTCCTCTTGCATTCTGGGCATAGAGACACCATCATATGGTAATTTAATGGTAGCGGAAGTATCTTAACCCTATCAATAACCTTGTCTACCTGCCTATCGCTTGTTATCAACTTTCCACATATTTGACATCTTTGAGCGGGCATGGAGACGCTTTCTCTAACCTCCTCCTTGTTGTAGGTGCTGAGGTCATAGGTCAAGCTCATCTTAACTGCTTCTTCAGGGCACACCTCAGTACACCTCGCACAGAAGATGCACTTACCGTACCAAACGTCGACAGCAACCTCCTTGCCTAGGTCGAGGATCGAAATGGCTTTAGTTGGGCAATTCTGGTAGCATGCACCGCATGCAGTACACTTCTCGATATCTCGTTTAGGAGCTCCTCTAAAAGTTTCAGGCGGAGGAGAGGGCTCGAAGGGATACCTTACCGTGAAGGGACCCTTAATCAAGGCTCTAAAACCTTCAAGTACAGCCTTCAGCTTGGTCATGTACCACCACCAATAATCGCCACCAAAATTATCATGATGATCCACAAGGCATAAATAAAGAAAACCCCGTTTCTAGGACTCTTTAAGACTGGTTTAAAGATGTTAGCAATAGATCTCCACGCTATCGAGAATCCTCCCTTATCTGCTATTGAGTAGAACCTCTTTAAGGATAACTTAACTGGTCCATAGAAGTGCCCGCCATGATAATAGATAATTAGGTCTTCACCGGAGACAAATGGCTTAACGGCTTCAATCCTATAGACAAACGGCTGCACCCTCTTACCAGTTACGTAGATAATCCACCCAAGCGCTAGCGCTAAGAGGGCTATCAACGTGACTACTATTGGGCTCCAAGTAGCCCAAGCTGATGGAGCTAAGTACACCCACTCTAGCGGTAGTGATGTAGGCAAGCCGTACGTAACGTGTATGTTACTTAAAGCAGGTATGATCATGTAGGTGAGGGGGACTTGTGGGAGTAGCCCAAAGACTATGCATAAAGCCGCCAACACAATCATCGGAACTCTCATACTTAATGGTACTTCCTCGACGTTTTCGTACCCTCTTGGTAGGGGGCCTAGAAATACGCTGTGAAGATACTTTATGAATGAAGCTAAGGTTAGGGCGCTGGTTAAAACTGCGATTATACCAGCGACTGCGTTGACAGGACTTATCTCCGTTGCTTCAAAGGCAGCTTGGTATATCATCCACTTGCTAGCAAAGCCATTCAACGGTGGAACTCCTGATATTGCGAGAGCCGCTATCAGAGCACACGCGAAGGTGATGGGCATCTTCTTAGCCAGCCCACCTAGCCTCTCAACCTCTTTGGCACCAGTAACGTAGAAGACTGCTCCAGCTGTTAAGAATAGGCAGCTCTTAAAAAGCACGTTGTTGACCATGTGGAAGAGACCACCGGCTATGGCTAGTGAGGTTCCGATGCCTATACCGGTTATCATGTAGCCCACTTGGCTAATAGCGTGAAAGCTAAGCAGCTTCTTTATGTCGTGCTGAACCATGGCCATGAGGACAGCCAAGAGCATGGTCATCATTCCTATAATGGTGACTACCGTGCTAATTGAAGGGGTAAATGCTATAATGTAGTGGCAGATCACTGAGAGCTTGAATATCCCAAGCAGCTTATCGTAGGCAGCTGGATATAGAGCTAGTGTGGTCGCCGGAGAGTTTGAAGCAATATCTGGGATCCATGTATGAACCGGTACACCTCCTGCCTTAGCTAAGGCGCTTAGAATCATTAACGTGAATATCAAACCCACGCTAAGTGGGTCTAAGCCTGCGAGCCTTGAGATTTCAAGACTTTGCGTCTTAACTACGGCCAAGGCAACCCCGACAGTCATTAAGAGGTCGCATGAAGCCAGAAGGAGGAGCGCCCTATATGCAGGTGCTTTAGCCTCACTACCCCCGGCTCTAACTAAGAAGAATAAGGCTAACGTGCAGACTTCCCAAAATACTAAGAACGATATCCAGTTCATTGACATCATGGCGATTATCGATGCACTTAAGCTCCAAAGTATTAGCGTGAAGTAGTAGCCCTTACCATCGTACCTAGTAATGTATCTAGTGGAATATAGTGCTATTAGAAAACCAATCAATGCGATGAAGAACGTAGTAAGGGCATTGAGCCTTGTAACTTCGAGCTCCCATTTCATTCCGATAACGCTTAGGCACAAGATCACCTGTTGAACTATGTTCTCCACATTTAGCTTATACAGTAGGGCCCCGCTCATGATTAGTGCGATCAAGCAGGCAATGGAGGCGATGGCTCCACTAGTAGCTCTAACCTTACTTAAACCAAGAGTTATGAAGCCAGCTACACCAGGCACTAGCACCATGATCAGCATTATCTCTGAAAGGCTCATAGCGATCACCTCTTACCACCTCTAAGAGCTTGAATCTTGGCTAATGCCTTCACTATGCCATCTATGATCGCTTGAGGTCTGGGAGGACAGCCGGGTATGTAGACGTCAACCGGTATGACTTTGTCTACTGGCCCAGCTATGTTGTATCCCTCAGAGAATATCCCCCCAGATGTTGCACAAGTACCTAGGGCCACGACGATCTTCGGGTTCGGCATTTGATCGTAGATTCTCTTAAGCCTTGGTAGAGTTTGCCTGTTAACGATCCCAGTCACGACGAGCACATCGGCGTGCCTTGGACTTCCCTCTAGAAGTATCCCAAACCTTTCGACATCGAACCTCGGAGTTAAAGCATCTAATAACTCTATGTCACAATTATTACATGATCCAGAGTTGAAGTGAAATAGCCAAGGACTCTTTATTCGAGCCCATGTGATTAAGCCAGACATGCCTAACACCACTTAAAAGTATGGTATGGGAACGAAACTTAGGATTAGAGCCAAGGCAGCTATGAACGTTATGGTCTTCCAGAACATGCCAAAAGCTTGGTCTGGTCTTAATCTGGGATTGTAGAATCTTATGAAGGCAGCTATTATTATGACTACTAGTATCTTAACCGCTATGAGCAGCAAGTCCGTTAAAATCACGACATAGCTACTCCAATCACTAACGATTAGGCCACCGAGCAACATGTTGGATACGAAGCAAGCTACTACCAACAGCATAACTGCATGAGCAAGCTTAAATAGTGCAAGCAGAGGTCCGGAGTACTCCACGTAGGGACCAGCGATTATCTCTGTTTTCGCTTCAGGTATGTCAAATGGTGGAAGAGCAAGCTTAGCCTGCATCACCATCACCATGACAACAAATGCTAAGAAACCCGAAATCGTGAAGACGAGTGGACCGTTACCTAATTGATAATTAATTATATCGATGAATTTCAAGCTCCGAGCCTTAAGTATTGGCACCAAGGCAGCCATGATGAATGGAAGCTCGTAAGAGAATATTAGTGTCATTTCTCTCTGAACTCCAACTGCGGCGTAAGGGTTTCCCGAGGCCGATCCTCCAATCATTGCTGCTAAGGCTGGCATTGACATCAAGTAAATGACCACTATAACGTCGCCTACAAAGGCTAAGGGCGTCCTTCCCACAAATGGCATTATTAAGAACGCTAGTATCACCGTTGCGAGGGCTAATAGAGGCGCTAAGAGGAACGTTGCTCTATGCGCTGTCTCTGGAACTATTAGCTCTTTAGATAGTAGCTTGATGACATCGGCCCACGGCTGATATATTGGAGGCCCTATACGCCACTGCATTCGTGCTCCAAGCTTTCTATGAATCCACGTCAAGAATAGGCCTATGTTCGGCGCTATCAGTAGCCCTATAAGCACTATGTATGCTATTGAGAGCCCCACAACCCAAAGGTCAATCATTCACCTCACCTTTAACGGATTCTTCCTCTTACGACAAAACTCGTTGAACTCGTCCATCGATAGGGTTATGGTCCTCCCATTTCTAACATCGACTATCGAGACCCTCTCTGTGCAGCTAAAGCAAGGGTCTATTGAGCCCAATATTATCGGGGCGTCGGCTATTGAGTACCCTATAAGCTGGGGGACCAGTGATGGAAGGTTAGCGTAAGTAGGAGCTCTAATTTTGACTCTCTCAGGTACTGGTGTACCATTGAGCTTGACGTAGTGTATGTCCTCGCCTCTAGGAGCCTCGTGCTTTCCTATACCGTCAGCTACGGGGTACTCATTAAACTCCGCTGTTATGGGGCCATTGGGCATGGAGTCGATGCACCTCTCTATTATCTCTACGGATTCCAATGTCTCTAAGACTCTGACGAGAGTCCTAGCCAGTACATCGCCTTCAGTCATAACCTTGACGTCGACTCCCAACTCCTTGTAGGCTGCATAGGGCTCATCAGCCCTCACATCAATCTTAAGCCCTGATCCTCGAGCTGTTGGACCAACCACACAGTACCTAATGGCATCTTGCTTTGTTAGAACACCTATTCCCTCCATTCTTGCCCTCACGAGTCTATCGCGGGCTACAGCATCAGCTAACTTGGTAATTGCTTCCTTTATCTCTTTCATCACTTTAAGGATCTTAGGCCTCATTTTCTTCAAGTCTATGTCTCTTCTCACTCCACCAGGACATAGCATAGCGTAATGTTGTCTATTACCTGTCAGCTCCTCAAAGAGCTCACATACTGGCTCTCGATATCTCCAGAAGTACATGAATAACGTATCGTAGCCTATGAGGTGTAGCGCTACCCCAGCCCAGAGCAAGTGGCTATGAATTCTTTCAAGTTCTGCTATCAGAGTCCTGATGTACCTAGCTCTATCCGGGACCTCAAGCCCCATTGCCTCTTCTACAGCTTGACAAAAACATGTTGGATGTGAGGTAGAGCATATCCCACATATTCTCTCCACCAAGAAAACTACTTGTTGGACCGTCAACTTCTGAGCCAGGTACTCGATACCTCTATGTTGAAATCCGAGCCTAATGTCTATATTCACTATGGATTCTCCATCAACGTAGAGCTTGAAGAGTTCAGGCTCTTTAAATGCTGGGTGATAGGGTCCTAACGGTATTACGAGCTCTCCTCCCGACATCATCCATACCTCCTAAGTGGGTATACACCTTCTGGCCAATCATCGGGTAATACTAACCTTCTTAGATTCGGGTGACCCATGAACTTTATGCCCATGAGGTCGTGGATCTCCCTTTCGATGAAGCTTGCTCCATATATCAAGTCGGCTATCGAGTCTATCTCTGGCTTGTATCTAGGCACCTTGCATCTCACGGTTAGTACAAGTCCAAGCTCACTAAATGAGAAGTGGTATAGGATTTCAAAATGATCTCTGCAATCCATGGCGGTAGCGGTTGAGAACCTACCCCTAAGAGGCTCAAAGAGATCTAGGAAGAGCTTAGCCGCCCTCCTAATATCCTCTTTCTTTATATCTACATAAATCCTCTTACTACTCCTAACATCAACACTAATGGGGCTTAGCTCGCCCTCAATAAGCTTCAAGAGCTCATTGAAATTTGAAGGAACCTTAAAGCTCATTTACCATCAACCCCGTTTCTCTTAAAGAATGGGTTAGGTCCTAGCTTCTTGATTCTCTCCGTAAACTCTCTTGCTATTCTCACAAACTCCCACGTCATGGCTGAGGACATAAAGAACATATCAAGCCTATCTCCACCAAAGCCTAATAACTCAAGTATCTTTTTCAAGAATTGAACTCTTGCGTTAGCCTTTAAGTTACCGTCCACGAAGTGGCAGCCACCCTTAAGACAGCCAGCGACGAAGACTCCGTCAGCTCCAAGCATAAACGCCCTTAGTATGTAGAGCATGTCAACCTTACCGGTGCATGGCACCCTCACTATCCTGACGTTAGGTGGGTACTGCATCCTTGATGTTCCTGCAAGATCGGCAGCAGCGTAAGCACAATGCTCACAGCAAAATGCTACTATCACCGGATCGAATTCGCTGGCTTTCTCGATACTTAACCACCACCTAGCAAGCCAACTAGTTGAGCCGATATTTGATTGTCTTTAAAGCCCCTCAGTTGAATGGCCCCTAGCCTACAAGTAGCAGCGCAGGCACCACATCCTTCACACTCTATTTCATGAACCTTAGCAATCTTCCGGCCACGTGATATGTTAACTATCTCTATGGCCTTGTACGGACATACTTTCTCGCAATGTCCGCAGCCAACGCAAAGGTCTTCGTCAACCTGTGCTTTAACTAATTCGACCTCTATGAATCCGCGAGCTATGGGAATGGTAGCTTTAGATGAAGCTGCTAATGCTTGAGCCACTGTATCGGCTATGTCCTTAGGTCCCTGCGATCCGCCAGCAATAAATATACCAGCTACCTTGGAGTCCACAGGCCTTAGCTTAAGATGCAGCTCTTTTAAGAAGCCATCAGGACCAACATCTATACCAAGCACCTTAGCGAAATCTGATGTACCCTCAGCTGGAATGAGGGCAGAGGACAAGACAACCAAGTCAGCTGGTACATCAATAAGTTCTCCAAGTAATGTATCCTCAACCCTAACCTTTAACCTGTCTCCTTCACTCAACACCTCAGCGACTTTACCTCTTATGAAGTTCACACCCATGGATTGTACGTTCTTATAGTAAAGCTCTAAGAAACCGAATGCGCTCATATCTACATAGCATATGTAAATGTCGCAGCCTGGTATCTGCTCCTTGATCATCTTGGTGGCCTTTAAGGCAACTGCACAACATATTCTTGAACAATAAGGATTCGTCTTCTCATCCCTAGAGCCAGCACATTGAATCATGACAACACTTCTTGGCACTTCGCCTGTCGACGGTCTAACCAACTTACCTCCCGTAGGGCCTTTAGGATCTAACATTCTTGCTAATTGAAGCTGAGTGATGACGTCCTTGTAAACTCCGTATCCATACTGCTTAATCTCTAAGGGCTTAAACTCGTCTAGACCCGTAGCGACGATTATTGCTCCCACTTTCAGCTCTATCTCTCTTGGTTCTTCGCTAAGCACTATGGCCTTAGTTGGACACACCTCAACGCATTTGGCACACGAAGCAAACTTACAGTTATGAGGGTCTATAGCGTACGCTATTGGGTAGGCATCTGGATGAGGTTTGAATATCGCTGACCTCTTAGTCAACCCAAGATTCCACTCATCATCCACCTTAACTGGACAGACGTCCTTGCATAAACCACAACCATTACACTTTGTTACGTCAACGTATCGAGGCCTTTGCAATATCTTGACAGTGAAGTTTCCTATGTGCCCCTTCACCTCTTTGACCTCAGAGTTTAATAGCAAGTGAATGTTTGTGCTTCCAGAAAGCTCCTTAAATAGTGGGGTGAGGATATCCGGTAGAGGCTCATCGGTGAAGAATGTTCTTGCAAGCTTAAACGTCACCCCACCGAGGTATGGGCTTTTCTCGACGAGGTAAACCTCAAATGGCTCGCCTTCCAGAAACATAGCGGCCCTCAAAGCTGCGGCACTTGCAGACGCTACCGTATCTGGGATGTCTCTTGGACCTGTGGCACATCCGCAAGCAAAGATCCCAGGTCTCGAGGTGTCTACTGGAGCAAGTTTGTGGTGTCTTGGTTTTATGAAGCCGAATTCGTCTGTCTCAAGCTTTAGTAGATCTGCAATCTCTCTAGTACCCTTAGATGGAACCATCGGGCATGCTAGTACTAAGAGGTCAACTCGTAGCTCCAGTATAGTCCTAGTTGTAGTGTCCTCGACCCTAGCTATCACATCACCCGTCTTCTCATCTTCGTATACCTCTGCTACCCTACCTCTAATGAAGTTAATACCCATGCCTTGTGAGCTCTTATAGTACTCTTCATACCCTTTCCCAGAAGCCCTTATGTCTATGTAGCATATGTAGACCTCAGCGTTAGGATTCTGTTCAAACTTAACGAGCCTAGCATTTCTAATGGCTGCCATGCAGCAGACTGTTGAGCAATAAGGTATGTACCTGTCATCTCTAGAACCAACACAATTAACTATCAGGATCCTGTTGGCTGGCTTACCGTCACTCAACCTTACGACCTTACCTCCAGTTGGACCCGCGACGTCAAACATCCTTGTGAATTGAATTAACGTGATCACGTTCTTGTACTTGCCATAACCATATTGAGTTAAGGGCTCTGGATTGAACTCTTCCCACCCAGTTGCAACTATTATTGCTCCAACCTCTACTTCCACTTCTTCGCCTTTATCTTCGAAGTTTATCGCTCCAGCTGGACATATCTTCTCACATACTCTGCATATCCCCTTAGTTAGATACAAGCAGGCTTTTGGGTCTATGACGTACTTCCTAGGAACTCCTTGTGGATACGGTAAGTATATGGCTTTTCGCGTACCGAATAAGTTCCAGTCGTCAGGAGCTCTGCCGGGGCACTTTTCAGCACAAGTCCCACATGCAGTGCATTTTGCTGGGTTTACGTACTTTGGATGTTTCCTTATCTTGACCTTAAAGTGACCTGCTTCCCCATCAATCGATACTACTTCCGCGTTAGTTATGAGTTCTATATTTTTGTGAGCGGCGACGTCATTCATCTTTGGTGAAAGTATGCACATTGCGCAATCATCTGTTGGGAATGTCTTGTAGGTCTTTGCCATGTTACCTCCTATAACTGATCTCCTCTCAACAAGGTAAACCTTGTACCCCATGTCAGCTAAGTCCAATGATGCTTGTATTCCTGCTATTCCTCCACCTATGACTAGGACTGACCTTAACCTACCTTTGCGGGGCCTCGCAAGATTTAGTGATGCTTGTATTCCTGCTATTCCTCCACCTATGACTAACACCTTCCTTACTACATCCTCTCTAATAGTTCCAATTTCTTCGTGTTCATGTATTCTCATAACTGCAGCCCTTATGAGAGCCTTGGCTTTCTCTGTTGCCTTATGAGGTTCATTGATGTGAACCCATGAGCATTGCTCCCTTATATTCGCCATTTCTAAGAAGAACTTATTCAGACCTGCTTCCTCTAAGCATCGACGGAAGGTGATTTCGTGAAGCTTAGGAGAGCAAGCAGCAACAACGATCCTATTTAGATTAAATTCCTTTATGGCGTCTTTAATCAATTGCTGACCTGCTTCAGAGCACATGAACATGTAATCCCTAGCCACTATGACGTTCGGTAACTTTTCAGCGTACTTTCTAACATCTTCGACGTTGACGGTCCCAGCTATGTTCTTACCGCAATGACATATAAATACTCCGATTCTTACGTTCTTAGACATCGAACCCTCACCTAGTTATCTCCACCATGAAGTGCTTAATTAATGGGGCCTTTGTTTCTTCATGTACTTTAAAGTTCGCTATCGATAATGGGCTACAGCTTGGGAAGTGTATCGGCATGAACACTACGCCTCTCAGGCCCTTAGGCGCCACCTTAACCTTAACCCTTAAGCTTCCCTTTGGCCCCTTGACTTCAACGACATCTCCATCCTTTAAGTTAAGTTCAAGCGCATCTTCTTGAGAGATTTCAAGGTATGGTTCAGGTACTTCCTTTGAAGCGAAGCTCAACCTTCGAGTTAAGTCACCGGTATCTAGGTGGTGTATCCCCCTCCCGGCTATGAGGACAAACTTATTTGAAGCTTCTTCAGGTGATTCAGGCTCAGACTTTAATTCCTTCAAGCTGGTAATCCCTTTGATCTCCTTCTTGACTAGCTGACCGCCAATCACTGATACTCCTTCTATGGTTAACTTTGAATATTGGTCTACGGTGAGCGTTATCTCTTTAAAAACATCAATCCAGCTAGAGTAATTGAAGCCCTTCGCACCCATGATCCTCGCAAGCTCTGATAGAATTAACCATAAAGGTTTGGCTTCATTTAATGGTTCGATAGCCTTAAAGCTTCTTTGAACTCTTCCCTCAATGTTCGTATAGGTTCCGTCGTACTCAGCCCATGAACATATCGGTAATACCACGTGAGCAAGCTTTGTAGTATCTGTAGGGAAGAGGTCCATCACCACGAGTAAGTCAAGTCTTCTTAGAGCATCTTCAATGAACCTTCGGTCAGGTAATGACGCAACTAAGTTGAAGCCTATGACTATGAGGGCCTTTAAGTCTCCTTTAGCTGCGGTCTCAATCATCTCAGTTATAGTGAGACCTTTCTCGACTAACGTATAGCCTGGACCGTACTCAGCTAAACAACCCATGTCGCATGATCCTTGCATATTGTTTTGATCGGTTAATGGTATTAGACCACCATTAGAGAAGACCCCTACAGCCCTACTGAGTACCACAAGAGCCCTGAGGGCAGCTAAAGCTCTCCTCTGCTGAGTCAGTCCATGAGAAAATATTATTATTGGCCTCTTAGAAAGTGCGAGCCTAAGAGCAGTCTCCCTTATAAGCTTCGAACTAATACCCACCTTCGCTTCTACGTTCTCAGGGATGTACTCCTCTGCCAGTTTAACTGTTTCCTGGAAGCCTTCAACTTTCCAGGCTTCGTCCTTAATTAGCTTTGATGAACTTATAACGTTAAGCATCGACAGGAATAACTCAGGATCGCTTTCCGGCTTAACTTGGAGATGTAGGTCTGACTTCCACGTCGTCTTGGTACGCCTTGGATCCACGACCACAATTATGGCCCCGCCATCCCTAGCTCTCAGAATCCTTCTCGTTAAAACAGGGTTTACCTCGAAGGGATTAGCACCAGCTATTAGAATGAAGTCTGTTTCCTCAATCAAATCTAACGTGCACGTCGCCCATGGATACTTAAGGTTCTTGGCTAAGGAGCTCAATGTAGCTGCATGCGTAAGTCTAGCTGGGTTGTCTATGTTTGGAGTCTCTAAAACTGTTCTAGCAAACTTCTGCGTTACATAGCAATCTTCATTTGACGTTCTCGCCGAAGCTATGACGCCGATGGATCTTGGACCATGTTCTGACTTTATTTTTAACAGCTTTTCTGATAGGAACTTCAAGGCATCACTCCAAGAGACTTCCTTAAATCCACCATCGCTCCTAATGAGTGGGGTTGCAAGCCTATCAGGATGTTGAGCAATTTCGTAACTGGTGTTTCCTCTCGTACAAAGAGCTCCCTCATTTGGCCCCTCGCTCAAGTACTCTATACCTACTATCGCTCCTTTATCTACTATTAGCTGCAAGTTGCATCCAAGACAACAAAATGGGCAGATGGACCTCACACTATCCAACCTTAGCCCCCCTACTTCTCAGTAATGATTTAGCTGCAACAACCTTTCTACAGTCTTCACAAAGAAGACCAATCCTGTCGATGTGGGTCTTAGGTAAGGGTAAGTGCTTAATCAAACCATGCACCTCATCTATTTGCTTAATTGAGGAAATAGATCTTCCACACATCATGCACCTCTTGAGCTCAACATCAATTAAGAGGAGAGGTTCATCACTTAAAAAACTCGATAAATCGAAAACTCTCTCAACTTTTATAGCTTCCTTGGGACACTTGATGGCGCACTCCTCGCAAGCTATACACCTCCAGTAATCCATGTATATCCTCCTTCTATCCTGAGTTTCAATAAGTCTCAAAGCCCCACCTAGACATTGAATCGTACAAGCTGCACACCCATAGCACTTCTCCGAGTCGTAAATGGGCTTGCCAAAGCCGTATAGTAGCTCAGGTACTTCTATAACTACCTTAGATGTTATGGTACCCCTCTTAGCAAACTCTAAGAGAGCTTTTCTAAACTCTTCGATTTTATGCGAAATAGCCATTACAGCTTCAGCCCTTAATGCTTACTTTCTTAACAAATGGGCACGAAACAACGCATATATTACAACCTATGCACGTTATAAACATTAAGGCCCCTGATGTGCATGTAGCCACACAAGCTGGTTCTAGCCCTTGCCTTATCCTCTCAATACACATATCGCATTTAACAACGACCCTCTTCTCCTCCTCAAGCCTGGGCATGCCAAAAGGACATGCCACTATGCATGCCCTACATGCAACGCACTTTGCTTCGTTCAATACTGTGAAGCCCTCAGGCGAGACGTCTATCGCCTTTTCAGGACATGCTTCAACGCAAGCAGGGACTTCACAATGTTGACAGTGCATTGGAACATTGAATTCAGATATCGTCTGGATATACATCCTCGGGCTACCATCATGCACTCTAGCGCATGCAGCTTCACACGACTTGCATCCTATGCACTTCTCAAGGTCTATGTAAAAGACCTTCCTTAACGAAGTCCTATAAGACGCGAACGTTTTATGTTGTGTTTCTCCCTTAACCTCCCCGGTCGCCAAGCTAGTTCACCCCCAACTTCCTTAATAAAGGTTCAACACTAACATTGTTTTGATGTAAACCGAGCTCTTCAGGGCTTAGACCCATTGCTAAACCTAAAAGTTGTGTGTAATAAATTATTGGCATGTTAAATGAAGTACCGTAACTTTTGTTTATCTCTATTTGACCTGTATCAAATTGAAGATGGCAAAATGAGCACGCGTTAACTATGCAATCAGCTCCGCTTGCATAAGCATTCTCGATCTTTTCTTTTGTCATGTGCAGAGCTACGTCCAAAGCTCCAGATCTGACCCCACCACCAGCGCCACAGCACATGAACTTGTCTTTCCAATTAATGCTTTTTGCTCCAGTAACCTCTACAAGCTCATCAAAGAATCTTGGTTTCTCAGTTCCCTCTTTCCAAGGTCTCTTATCACTCGGCTTTAGGATATGGCATCCGTAGTGGACAGCAGCCTTAATGTTGCTTAAAGGTTTTTTGATGAATTCTTTAAGCTTTTCAACGCCTACATCAAAGTGGAGGACCTCAAGAACATGTTTTACCTTGATCTTACCTTTAAACGATTTACCTATTTGAGATAAGTAGTAGTCAACTTTATCTCTAATCTCCTTCTTTTCACGATGTTCATACCATATATCTCTGAGTGTTCCATAGCAGCCACTACATCCTGTGACTATGTCAAGGCCCATCTCTTCAGCTATTGATAAATTCCTAGCCCCCAATGCCACCCATGTATCAAACTTGAAGGACCTCACGACCCCGGGGGCAGGGCAACATGAAGCACCCTTCATGTCTACAAGCTCTATGCCCAGTTTTTCAAAGACCCTCCTAACGGAGGCTTCTAGTCCAGGATACCTGTTAGGCATAATGCAACCTAAGAAGAACGCAAATCTTAGCTCACCCAAGACCTTCACCCCACGAGTTTAGTAAACCCGGTGACTTCAAGGAGCTTCTTAACTTCTTCAAGAGCCTCGGGATGAGAGTGCACAGTTGGAGGAACTTCTGATAAGCCTAATTCAGTTCTGCGCTTTTTGTTAGGTTCATTTATAGGTACTAAGTGCCCATAGCTCACCAAGTACTTCGATATCTCTTTATGTCTAGGCAGCATGAACCCTTGAGCTGCAGCCATGTTCCTTAAAGCTATAATGGCTTCGATAATGCTTATCTTCCGAGGACATCGCTCATAGCATGTATAACACGTAGTGCAAAGCCATATATCATTGCTTTTTAGTAAGTCCTCCCTCAATCCAAGCAGGGCTTTCCTTATGACGACTCTAGTCCTAAAAGCTGTCCTCCTGCCTGAAGGACAAGATCCTGTGCAAGTGCCGCATTGAATGCACTTCTCAATCCCCGTCTCCTTAAGTACTTCGGGAATTTTCTTGTTAAGTTGCTCTAAAGTTATGGGGTAGCTTGCAATTAATGGCTTGGTATCCGCCATCGTGATCGGCTCCTCAAGGCTCTCGTAAGGTATTTGGGTTCTTATCAGACTCTCATAATTTCTATTTAGTTCTTTTTTAAACTTTCTCAGTTTTTCTTCGAAAATTTTAGATCCTAGCTCTTCATCACATGATGTTCGATAACCCTTTGCTTTATTACCATCGTCCTCACTTACGAGTATCTTAGCGTGAGCTAGTGAGCTCTTCAATCTTTTGTAATAAGTCCTTAGGCCTCTTTAATACGACAACCCCCCTGATTAAGGATAGTCTCTTCACATTCTCCAAGTCTATAGGGCTACTTCTAGCCTTGACCTTAACCCTAAATTTGATAGCCCCAAATGGGCATGAACGAAGACAGCTTGAGCATCCAATGCATTTACTGAGGTCTATGTGTCCCATGCCTTCTACGAGTTCGAAAGCACCTGTGGGGCACGAAGTCAACGGTTCGCACTCTTTACACGTATGCGCCTCACACACAAGTCTATCAACCATGTGTGGGGTCTCAGTTTCATATTCAGTTTCACCATCGGTTGGGACCATGAACACTCTAACACCACCCTTAAGTGCTTGGGCTATGGCTATGGTTGGTGGCGTATCCGCTATCCCCCTTACAACTTTTGCAACAGTGTTTGCAGAAGCTGGCGACGCTATTAGCGCTTGATACATTCTCATTAAGAGCCTACCAGCTTTGCTACAGCTAGCTCCATCGCTTGGCGTTACAAACTCCCTGTAGTAGCTGCCATCAGCTATGGACCTCAACCTCTTTTCAAGACCATACATTCTGGCGACTTCAAGGCCTGCTTGAGATATGAAAATAGTTATTTCGAAATCTCGAGATGCAAGCTCCTCCATAACCTCTACGCTCTCAAAGAGATGATGACCAGCTCCTGTTAGGCACCATGCCAGCCTATTTCGAAATTTGCTCAATTCTCTCTACACCCTTAAGCAGCTTATCCATCTGAACAACTAAGTCCTTAAGGACGCGCTGATAATCTAACTCTCCCACCTCTATCAAAGCCATCTTCTCTTCGAGATCCTTCGTAGTCTCTTCAGACACTAGCTCTTCAAAGTTCCTTACAAGGTACTTATAGACTTCCTTACCTTGAGCTGTTGCTATTAAACTTCCCCACTTATTCTTGACGACATAACCATGCCTTATGAGACCCTCAATGATCTTGGGGTATGTTGAAGGTCTACCTATACCCCTCTCTTTCATAAGTCTCACGACGTCTCCCTCCTTGTACAACGGTACTCTTGAGGTTCTTCTGATTTCGACGTTTTCTATCTTGCATTTATCGCCCTTATGGAGCTCATTGAGAAGCTTGTAACCTAGGACATCGTAGAATCCTGGATCCTTTAGCTTGACTATCCCCTCTTGTTCAGCAAAATATTTTACACCATTTATCTCAAGGCTAAACTTATACCTTGCTTTCACGATTAATGCTCTCTTCATCTGACTAGCTATGAACCTCCTAAATATTAAGTCATAGAGCCTGTAGTGTCTCATGGTTAGAGGGATTATGGTGGTTATGGATCCATCCATGATTAATCGTTGAAGTGTCAGCGCATCTATAGGCCTTGTGGGCCTTATGCACTCATGTGCACCCTCCTTAAACCAGTCTCTCGGTACAAACCAATTTTTATACTCATCACCATACTTCTCTTGAAGGTAGTCTCTAGCTATTGCCTTGCCAACATCCGAAACTGCTGTGCTATCAGTTCTGTGGTAAGTTATAAAGCCCATTTCAAATAGTTCTTGTGCTATCCTCATTGTTTCAGCTGAAGTGAAGCCCCTCATTGAAGCAACGTATAGGAGCTCATCAGTAGTGAAGGGAGGAGGTGGATTGACCTCGACCTCTTCAAGAACAACGTCTTCAACTACAACTTCGGATTCCTTGATCTTCGGTTGCAGCTCTCTAACTTCTTTAAAGGGCAAAGGAACATCGAAGTAGAGTCTAAAGCCTCCCTCGATGTCGACTACCACGTAGTTAGTTATGTTTCTCCTCCACTCCTCGCATCTTTCAATTATCCATCCCAAGACCGGTGTTTGAACTCTACCGGCTGCAAGCCATTTCTTGCCAAAAACATCCCAAAGCTTCTCACTTAAGCTAAACCCTATCCATCTGTCTTCTATTCTTCGAACTAGCTGAGCTTCAACCATTGGTATGCTTATGTCTCGAGGATCGCTCAAGGCTTTGTAGATTGCCCTTCTTGTAACTTCATGAAACACGCTCCTCTTTACTTCACTCAGATAGGGGGTAATGGTGCAAGCAACATCCCACCCTATCTTTTCGCCTTCAACGTCGGGGTCAGTAGCTATGAAAGCTGAATCGACCTCGTTTGCTATCCTCCTAAGAGCCCTCACCACGTCATCCGACTTAACGATCGAACTTGATCCGCATCTGAGACAGAAGTCACTATCTAATGTGAATTGGTATCCACACTTCCTACATCTTTTTAACGTGCTATATATCGGGATAAAGCGATCACCGTGTAATTCCACACCATACTTACCTACATCTTCCATTACTAGGTCATATATGTGCCCTCTAGTTGCAATTATGCTTAATAGGAAGTTTCCAGCAAATACCTCGAAAACCTTCAATGGCCCTATGATCCTTCGCGACGGTCTTCCAAAGAAGCTGGCTATCGCTCGTGCTTTCGTAGGGCTTTCAACAATCATTAGAGCGCTTTTAACAGGCTCTTTAATCTCTTCAACTTCACCTGCTAGGGTCTTCTTGACTCTAACCCTGTCTTCATCTATCTCCTTCAACAACTTCTCAAGATCGACATCTGAAAGAGACTTCCACTGTATGTCATCTATGTATATCTTCGTTTGTTTAATCAAATTATTGAGAGCGTTACTATCTTGAGGAAGGTAAACTACTATGCTGAGCCCCTTTGTTAAACCACCAGTATACATTCTTGATGTTCTTCCACTGGCTTGTATGTATGTCATGACATCGGGTATGAACATGAATAGCTTTCCATCTATCTCTCTAACGTCTATCACGGGGCTTTCAAGAAACTTTTTCTTCACCTCTTCCCGCTTTAACAACTCATTCATTAGCTCTCTCGCGTTAGCGAATAGCTGTCGCACTTCTTCGAGATAGCCTTCAAGTTCCACTCCCTTACGGAGAGCATCGGTTACAAGCCTTGCTTCTTCATATCCAAGTCTTGAAGCATGACGTCTCATGTCAGCTACTATTCTTGCTAGACGAAGCGTCTCATCTCCTTCAACTATCGTCTGTAGCACGGACATTATCTGAAGAAGCCTTATGGGGTGACTCTCTTTTGAGTCTAATGTGAACTTAAACTTCGGCACCGCGACGAAGAGTGCGTACCTAACTCTTTCAGGAAGATCCAGTCCTCTAACTATTACACCATAGTAACTTGCAACTCCAACTAAGACTTCAAGCTCTCCTCTAGCAAAGTCCTCTATAAGCTTCCTTATACCCCTCATACTAGCTTTAGCTAATGCTGCCTTAACGCCATTTGAAACCAAGTAGTCCGTAAGGGCTTGAGCGTAGTCTGCCCCTAGATCATGAGAGACGTATATCAATCCTCCACTACCAAGTCTTCTTACGAGGTCAAGCACTGGCCTCATTAAGTCCTCTGGACCACCTCCCTCCACTAATAGATGGCAGTCTTGAATGTTTCTCATGTACTCTACCATCGTTCCAGCTTCGAAGCCCAACAGCTCACGAAACAATTTAACTCTTAGACCCCTAGCTCGACCCGTTGCACTTAAAACTATGAGCTGACCGTAGTTATTGTTAGCTAATGAGTTCTTCAGCTTAGCATTTATCTCGCCAAGCTCAATTCCTATTTCTTCGACTTTTTCTTTACGTCCAGCCTTTAATAGGCCAAGTAATTTAGCTTTCTCTTTAACTAATCTCATGGCTAAGTCAATAACTTCCTGTGGGAAACCCATTAGGTTTAGAACTCTATCGATGTTCTTAGACTTCCTCAGAAGAGCGTCGACATCATCAACAGCAACAAGGTCGAACTTCGCCCCTACCATTTTATTAAAGTTTTTCGCAAGAGACATAGGCGTTGTTATGACGACGTCAACCTGACCCTCCCTTATAGCGTCAAACGCACCCTCTTTGTCCTTAACATGCCCACCAAATAATGGAATGACCCTTATACCAAGCATTACATTCTCAGCATATTTCCTAAGCCACTCATAGACTTGATTTGCAAGCACTATCGTGGGTAGTATGAACAGTGTCTTCTTTCCCTGTTTGGCATAGTATAGTGTTAAGGCTACTGCAAAAAGCGTCTTTCCAACACCTGTTGGAGCTATTATGGCAAAGCTAAGACCTGATAGAGCTCTTTTAGCCCATGTCCTTTGAGCGCTCCACATTTTCTTTCCCGTGACTTTGCTGAAGAAATCTTCGAAATCTTTTAGCTTACTAGCCAAAGCAACATAGTCCTTAAGTCCCATAAGCTTTCCGCGAGCTTCTAAAAGTTCTCCGAGCTTCAGCCTGAAGTCGAGGGGTGAAGACTTATAGAGGTCGATGAACTCACTTGCTTCTCTGATATCACTATCAGGCAAACAATTAGTGCACGGTAGACCATACAATAGCCTGTCATCTGTTATTTCTCCGTCGCAATTAGGACACAATCCTCTGAATTTGGCGTGTATCATCCCACTCAAAAACACAGGAACTAGGAGTTATTTAACCTTGCTCAGCGCCAAGATCTTCCACATCCTCTATGTACATTAAGTTAAAGTTTAGGTCTTCCACGAATAGCATCCTAGCCTTAACTCTTGCGGAGCCATACCTTACCACAACCCTTACGTCCATAGCTTCTCCTTTAAGCAAAGAGTAATCGTAGGGATTGGAGGTCTTACCTCCGATGGCATCTAAGTTAAAGCTCACCTCTACCTTTTCTCTGAAAGGTTGCAGCATCATTGTCTTTTCTATCGCGTCTTTGACTGCTTGAAGAACTTCCTTCCTCCTAGCTATGGGAATGCCTATGAATTGATGGTACAATGCTCCAAGCGCTATCCCAGCCTCGAAGATAGCTCTTTCTCTATCGGTTATTGACGGATGAAAAAACCTCTTTGCAGGATCTTTGAAAACCATATATTTTAAATCCAAGCTTTAAACATTTAAGGTTACTCTTGGCTTTACGAACTCCTTCGTAGCAGCTACCTTCAAGTCTCTTAAAAGCTCGTTTATAAGATCCTCAGTGTGGTGAGGCATTAGGACGATTCTTAAGTGCGTTGGAAAATCTGACAGTAACCATCCAAGTCTCCTCATTCTCTTCGAAAACTCTCTAACGCTCAGCCTTCTCGCTTTGACACCGACGATGTTCATTACTGGCCTCATTAAAAGTTCTAGGTGATCGTCTTGTTCAATTCCTTCGACTAATAGCTCCGTTAGCTCCATGCATTCTCTCACTATCTCTCTATAACCCTCCTTACCTAGGACCCTCATGAGCGTCCATACAGCTGTTATTGGCCCTCCAGGTCTCGTGCCGGTTATGGTGAAGCTCTTAACTCCTCCTCCAGCCAAGTATGGGGTTCTGAAAGCTATCGACTCGACTATATCATGTTCTCTAAATAATATGCCTCCAGCTGGTATCGGAGCTAGACCCATTTTATGCGGATCGACGGTTATGGAGCAAACTCCTTCAAGCTTAAAGTCGAATTCAGGTACCTTATAACCCAATTCTCTCAGGAATGGTAGGACCATTCCTCCAAAAGCAGCATCAACATGTAAATAAACGTCCTTTTCTAGCGCTAATTCGCTGAGCTCCTCTATGGGGTCTACAGCCCCTAAAGCGGTTGTACCGGCTACGCCAATTATTGCAGCAGTATTTCTTGTAATGCTACGTCTAACGTAGTCTACGTCAACTGTAAAGTCTCCCTTCAACGGAGCTCTCACGATCTTTAAACCTAGAAGGTCAGCAGCTTTGTAGAAAGAAATGTGACATGAAGCTGGGACTATAACCTCTCGCTTCTTTGACTTATTTCTAGCCGCCCACAAGGCCACGATGTTCGCTTCAGTTCCACCAGAGACTATGACACCCACAGCCTTCGGATTTGAAAGGAGACCTCCAAGACACCTAATGACCTCCTTCTCTAGCCTAGCTATTCCCCTCCATACCCCTGGATCTCCAACATTACCTTCAATACCCATGAGGTAAGCTATTTTAGATATTGGGAGAGGCCTACAACACATAGAACCAAGAGCTCTAAAGCTAAATCTCTTTACATCTTCCTCAATAATTCTTGCAAGCTCCTCCAGAACCTTACTTGGTCTCTCCCCTTTCTCGTTCATACTCATCATCCAGTAGAATGGGACAAACTTACTGTACGCATAGAAACCATTGAATGTTTAAAAGCTTTCGTAGATGTAAATTCCTTTTATATAGTGGTCTATAAATTGGTTCATACTTTACAAATTTTCATCGTAAATATTCATATATGATTATATTTTAAAGCTATATTGTAAGCTTTTAATTAAGAACTTCTTAGACTTCTCTTTGATGCGTCATGACGATCAAGGCAGTAATACTAGGGTCAGGTAGGGAAGTTGGAAGAACTTGCATAGTAATTAAATGGAATTATGGGTCAATAATGCTGGATTGCGGTATTTATCCGACAGCAGTTGGTCTTGAAGCTACTCCGAAGCTAGAATTACTTGATTCTGGGTCTGTAGCCAACGTAGTCTTAACTCACGCGCACTTAGATCATAGTGGTGCCCTTCCGAGACTATTGAGGCTGGGCTTTAAGGGAAAGGTCGTAGCTACATTGCCGACAGCAGCTCTTGTAGGGATGATGTGGAGGGATCAGCTAAGTATAATGAAGAGGGAGGGGTCTGAAGAATCGAGACTATGGGATGTGAAAGAGATGAATAAGATGCTTGTAGACTACATACAGTACGTGACTTATAGGGAAGAGGTGAAGCTCCCAGATGATACAAAGATGATCTTACATGATGCTGGGCACATACTAGGCTCTTCATTTGTTGAGCTTGAAATCGATGGTTTAAGGATAGGCTACTCCGGCGATTTAGGTAGCTCCTCAAATCACCTACAGTACTGGGATACTTCACCTCTCAAAGGAGTTGATGTGCTCATCTGCGAATCGACTTATGGAGGAGTTGAAAGGAAAGGAAGAGAGACCTTGGAGAGGGAGCTTGTAGAAGCTGTTAAGTCAACGCTTGATGGTGGGGGTAAGGTCCTCATACCCGCTATGTCTGTTGGTAAAGCCCAGGAGATACTGTTGGCTCTTAAGAGGCATGAAGCTAAATTACCCGATCCTTTAGTGGTTCTCGATGGCATGGCTTACAAGGCGACGAGGATATATTCGCAATTCATAATGTACATGAGTGATAGCATAAAGCGGGCCTTCATAATCAACGGTGAGGATCCATTCAATTGGGATAGGATCGTCCAACCAAAGACCTTAAAGAATAGACGTAAACTTATTGAAAGCAAGGATCCTTGTATCTTCCTGGTACCTTCAGGGATGCTTAAGGGTGGGTGGAGCCAGTGGTATTTAGCAAAGCTCACACCTAACCCAGAAAATGCAGTTATAATATGTGGCTACGTGGACCCTCAAACGCCAGCAAACGAACTAATTTCAGGTGTTAGAGAAGTGGAAGTTATGGATTTCATAGCTCAAGAAAGAGTTAAGGTTCAAGTGAATTGTAAGATCTACCACGTAGAGATATCGAGACACGCAATGCACTCAGAGCTTTGCAAGTTCATAGCCACAATCAAGCCCGAAACGTTAATCCTAGTTCATGACGAGAGCGGCAACATAGAGAAACTCATAAACTCTGTTAGTAGCTACGCAAAGGAGATAGTAGTCCCTGAAAATGGCTCGATAATAAACCTTAAAGACTAACCTTCATGTCGTCATTAAAAGTTCGTTCTTCAAGCTGCTGAGAGATTGGCGTAAAGCAATTAAATTTGATCAGTGAGAGACAGAAGTTCAGCAGGTGTTTTATTTGCGTGTCTCTAGATACATGAGCTCTCCGGTGATAACTGCTAAGTTAACTGACAACTTAGCTTACATAAGGAACCTCATGTTAAAACATGGGATAAGCAGGGTAGTCATAGTTGACGAAGCGTTGAAGCCCATAAACATAATCACTAAGGGGGACATAATTAGAGCTATGATCTCTAAGGAGTGGAGGGATAAACCTTTAGAATTAATTTGCGTTAACGATGTTAAGGAGCCAACGGAATTAAAGCTTGTAACACCACGAATGACAGTCAAGAAAGCAGCTCAAATAATGTTGAAGAACCTGATAAGCGGTCTTCCTGTTGTCTCGCAGGTCTCTAGCAACTTAGTTGGGATAATAACCAAGACGGATCTCCTAAGAGCATTCGTAGATGGCTACAGTGGAGCGTATAAGGTCGGTGACTTAATGACCAAGCACCCGATAACTGTTAGGAGAACTCACACAATATTCAGAGTTCAAGAGCTTCTAGCTAAGTATAACATTTCAAGAGTTATAGTCGTTGAGGACGAGACGCCAGTAGGCATAATAACTGAGACCGATGTAGTTTTTGCTAGATCAGTTAAACCGTTCCTAGCTAAAGACAAGTTCATTAAGCAAAGGGTCAGAGACTTTAGAGGTAGAGGAGCTGTTGTTAGAGCCTACATGGTTCCGATAGCTGAAGACGTCATGACTCCGAATCCCTACGTCATAGAAGTGGACGAAGATGCGTCGAAAGCAGCTACGATGATGCTTAAGCATGGGATAAGCGGTCTCCCAGTTGTACACCATGATAAGCTTATTGGCATAATAACTAAGTCTGACATAACTAAAGGTATAGCAGGAATAGTTAGGAGATGAGGTTTTTTAAACGTGAAGATAGCTGTCTACGAACATTTTACGGCTACTCAAGCACATCATACTTCTATATGGATTGAAGGTGACTCCATGTTGAAAGCTGTAGTCGAAGATCTAAGTAGAGCTGGGTATGAGGTACACGCGACCACCTCCATACCGCCTAAGAAGCCTGTAGACTTAATTTTCATAATCGCTCCATCAGCTGGTAGAACACTTTACAATCTCGTTAAAGCATGTGAAGATGAAGGCTTAGACGTTATGGATTCTCCATCAACTGCAGTTTTTCTTGCTACAGACAAAGCTTTAATGGCAAGAAACCTAGAGCTTCATGGAATAAGAACAGCTAAAACCATTGTCTCAAGACTTGAGGATGGATTAAGAAACATTGAGCAAGCCCTATATACTTACGAGAAAGTAGTAGTTAAACCAGCTGATGGAGATGGTTGCGCAGGTCTCTCTCTCGTAACAAATTTAGATGAAGCTCCTTTAGCTCTGGATATTCTAAGGCAGTGTACAAAGCTTCCATACTTCTTGATCCAAGAGTACGTTGAGGGATTAAATCTAAGCGTCTGCCTACTTGCACTCGATGGCGACGTCTTACCGTTATCAATTAACATGCAGAAAGTTCATGTAAAAGGACCTAGGGAATCCTCAATCTATATTGGGAGTATGGTACCCTACGAAGAGAATGAGAAGGTGCTTAAAGTAGCGGTGAAAACCATAAGGTCGCTTGGCGATGTGAAGGGCTTCTTTGGAATCGACGTGGTGCTAAAGGATGATGAGCCTTACGTCATTGAGGTTAATCCAAGACTTACTACAAGCTATTTGGCGTTAAGGGAAATATCTGAAGAGAACGTGCTTGAAATGCTTGCCAATGCTTACTTCGGCAGGCAACTTTTAAGACCCATTAAGTTAAAGGGTAGAGCAGTTATTGAAAAGCTCGTAGCTGAGAAGGACATGGTCATGAGCTTTACGGATCTAAAACTACCTGAAGGAGCTAAGTTGCTTTCATCAATAGTTGGTAGGCGATACTTAGTAAAGAAGGGAGAGACGTACGGACTCTACGTTCACGTCGTTGAAGAGTAGCAGCATAACTTTGTATGCACAGCCCTCCACTAACTCACCATGGAGGTCTCTCGTAGCTGAACTTTATATGGTCGCCGCTTTTCAGGACGTATGCTCCAGCCCCTACCGGCGCCAGTTCCCAGTTACCTTTATCTCCCATAATGTACCATAGCCAGTAAAGGTTCTTCTCAAAGCTCTCGTAGACGTCGTCTATAGCGACTATGTACTCTCCCCAGCTGTAGAGCTTGGTTCCAACCTTTGCTATGCACCTCAAAGCATCTAGAGCTGTGTAGCCTATAGGAACTAAGAGCTTATGGGTTCTCGTTGTGCCGTTCCCATAGTCAATGGTTATGGATACCTCACTTGTTATAGTTCTTAAGCTTTCCTTTAAGTTCTCAAGCTTCGCTGATAGCATGAAGACTTCGTAGTACGTTTGAGCTGCTAACGCTATTGAACATGCAGCTATCACTATTGCTACTATGGCCACTATGGTTACAGCTCTACTAGCCATAAACACCACCTCCATACCTTCTTGACCTAACCTTCTTGGGTATGCGAGCAATACTAGGAATTGCCATCTTAACCTTCACGGGGGTCATGGCCACCAACTTCTCATACAAGTATATTAGCGGAAAGCCTATGGAAGCTGAGAAGATGAGGGTTGAGAGAAGGTGATAAATGGTAAAAGGTATCTGAAGCACGTAAACGAGGGAAAGACTACTTAAGGTGTGAGGATGAAATAACCACCAGCATCCAAAAGCTGTCCAAATGTCGTATAATAAGGTACCTAACAATCCGAACCCAGTAAATAAGCCGAAGAATTTCAAAGAGACCTTGTGCTTCTCATTCTTAAGTAAACGCCCAATAAGTGCCACCATGATGAAGCCAGACCAAGTAAATATGAAGATGTTTTGCCAGCCAGGTAGGTTTAGACCTTGACCTCGAAGATATATGTAGCAAATATCTGTAGTAAGCATGACGCTAAGAGGTATGAGGAACGCGTAAATACCACCAAGTATGCAACCAGCAAGCATAGATACGACGGCGACTGTCTCAATGTTCGGAAGGTCGAAGAGAAGGATCCTTCCAGTGATGCCTAAGATTACAAGTATGACAGCCATGAACTTTCTAACTCTGCCCTCGTCTCTAAACAACAACTTTACCAAGGCTCTGTTTATGCGAGATATGGTTGGATAATCCGTCCTATACATACACCTTACTTTCTATTGTCAGAGTAATTTAAAGTTAACGGTAGTACGTAATGGGTTTGGCTTAGATACGTATTAGGTATGATTTTAGTCGCCCTTTTTCAGTAACTCTTTTAATTCCCCCTTCTTCACGTAGCTCTCGAATTCCTTTAAGCTCCTTAGCACAACATCTGAGTGCAGCGTTATCCAAGGGCTAGGATTGTTGAACTCTATTATCGAGACAACTTTCTTGCCCTTAAGCTTGGCATAAAACAGCTCCATACAGGTTCCAGCTGAAAGCGTGGGCAAATAAGCAATCAATACATCACATCTTTCGATATCTCTCAAGTCCCTCTCTATGAAGTCTCTGGGGGGAACGTTTCTCCACCATTCTTTTTCGGTCGCTCTGTAAATTACTTTCTCCCTCTCCCACGGATCTACGACTTCATATCCTTCAGTCTCTAATATCCTCCTCATCTCTTTTCTGTAGTCTTGCTTGTCCTCCATGCCTTGTATTGGTCCAGAGATGAATAGTCGGATCAACCTCCTCACCTACCACAAACGTTCTGTAAAGCACAGTCCTTTAAACTTCATGAGCGGGGTCAACATTATGAAATCTTGCAATAATTATTTTCAGGTTCCTCACAATTTCTCGATAGACTAAGAACATGATGTTTAGAACCGCGTTATCTTGAATCTAGGGTGGATAGATGATGGACGCTTTCCATCTTCCATCAAGACTTGACCATATGCCGCATTTATGATTGCTATGGCTGGGACTATAAACTCTGCATCACTTACCGGTCCAAAAAGTATAAAGTCTCCTCCAATAGCTATTGGAAGCCCGTTAGCTATGGTTGAGCAAGCAGCGGTTAACACTTTATTCTTCTTTTGCTTCAGAGATTTCCATAGAGCAACGGCGTTGTGAGCTCCACAGCCGCACGGATACCCATAGCGATTCTTTATTTCATAGATTGCTCTACACGCCAACCCTAACGTCACAAGATCCATTACCACGGTGTCTATCAGGATCTTCTCTATACCGAAATCCTTCATCTTTGGAATTAACAAGTCTAAGAGCCTAAGTCTCTCTCTATAGGATATTATGGCCTTCGAGCTGTACGTCAACGCTATTGCCGCTTTAAGCCCAACTTCCTTAGCTTTCTGGTACACTTGGCTCTTAGTTTCAGGGTTTAAGGAATTTAATAACACTCTATCCAGTATGTTTAGCTCCTTTGCTGCTTCTAAGCCGCTAATTGCTGCCTCCTCAGTTACGTAGTCTATTAGTATGGGTATCTTTGTAGCGTCAGCAGCAAACTCTAAGCGCTCTCTCGCATTTTCAGTGTTTGTACAAACCACGTCGAGCATGCATGAAAGCCCAACCTTGTCACATATCTCCTCGTACTTGACAATGAGCTTCTCAGCCTCCTCCTTATTGATCCCACCACGTTCATCAACTAACTTGTCCCCTCTATAGAATATGCTTCCTATGACTACTGTTGGATTCTCACCAGGTTGACCCCCGATCTTAACTCCAGCTATGTCGAAAACTAGTTGCTCTCTCTCAAACTTAAACAACATTTTAACCTCCCGAAATCGATTGAGATTATATCATCCAACAAGCTCTAAAGTCTTACCCTAAATGGTTGCAAGGTCCGAGCTAAGCATATTAAAAGCTGAGATATCCTAAACTCTTCTAGATAACCTTGGTAAACGAGGATCTTGAGAAGATAGCTGTAGTCTTTGAACCTCAAGGGAGGAAGGTAGAGGTAAAGAAGGGGATGACCATACTTGATGCTGCACGAGTTGCTGGTATCGGAATAAGGTCTGATTGTGGAGGTTTAGGTCTATGTGGAAAGTGTTTAGTAATAGTTGAGGATCAACTAAACCTGAGCTCAACATCTAATGTTGAACTTCAGCACATACCTGTAGACAAGCTAAGGAAGGGGTTTAGGCTGGCATGCCAAAGCATCATTAAAGGCAATGTAAGAATTTTTGTGCCACATGAAAGCAGGCTGGAGACTAGAAAAATCTTAAGTGAAGGGGTTGGAAGGCATTTTGAGCTTGATCCAGCAATAAGGAAAATGCAAGTGAATATACCTAGGCCAAACTTGCATGATATAACTCCAGATTTTGAGAGACTTTGCAGCGTACTGAGAGATATGGGTTTCACGAGAATCGAAATGGATCACGAGCTTATGCAAAAATTACCAATAATCCTGAGACGAGCTGATTGGAAAATAACCGTTACATTGTGGATGGAGAGGGAGGTAATATCGTTGGAAGAAGACGGGGCAGAGAGAGCTTTTGGAGTCTCTATTGACGTAGGAACTTCAAAGATAGTTATACATCTAGTCAATCTCACTTCTGGTGAAACAGTCTCCATCAAATCGATGGAGAATCCACAAATTACTTATGGAGAGGATATAATCTCGAGGATAAACTATGCTGTTCTCAGAGAAGATGGGCTAAGGAGACTGCAGGAGCTAGTGCTAGAAGCCATAAACACACTAATCGACGAGGCATGCCGAGAAGCAGGCGTGAAGAAGGATTGTGTATATGAGGTTACTGTTGTGGGTAACACGGCAATGCACCACATACTGCTGGGGTACAATCCTAAGCAGCTTGCAATCGCGCCCTACGTCCCAGTTGTCAAGCAATCAATAAACGTTAAAGCTAAGCACTTAGGCCTTAAAGTGAACCCCTTTGCCAACGTCTACGTTCTTCCAATAATTGCAGGTTTCGTTGGAGCCGATGCGGTAGCTGACGTTCTAGCTTCAGGAATACACGAAGCGGATGAGGTTAGCTTACTCGTGGACATTGGGACCAACAGTGAGGTATTCGTAGGAAATAAGGAGGATATAATGTCTTGCTCTTGTGCTGCAGGTTCAGCTTTTGAGGGAATGCATATAGAGCATGGTGTGAAGGCTGTGACCGGGGCCATCGAGAAGATTAAGATTGACCCCAGAGACTACGAGGTCGAGTATAAAACGATAAATGATGCTAAGCCTATAGGCATATGTGGCTCAGCCATGGTGGATGCTATAGCTGAGATGTTCAAGTGCGGGATAATAGATCATCGCGGGCACTTTAACAAGAACATCTCTTCTAAGCGCTTGCGACAAGAAAATGGTGTGCATAAATTCGTGATAGCCTGGAGAGAGGAATCAGGGGCTGGTCGCGACATAACCATTAGTGAAAGAGACATTCAAGAAATAATCCTTGCAAAGGCAGCAATACGCTCAGGAATTGCTGTCCTGATGAAGGAAAAAGGGGTAAGAGAAGAAGGCATAGATCGTGTATACATAGCAGGAGCTTTTGGAAACTACTTAAACACTGAAAGTGCACTATTCGTGGGGCTTATTCCAGACATACCTCTAGACAGAGTAAGGTTCGTCGGTAACACGGCGATAGCTGGAGCAAAGATGTGTCTGCTATCAAGGAAAATGAGGAGTGTGGCTGACAACATTTCAAGGACAATCCGCTACGCCGAGCTAACAGTGCACCCAATGTTTCACAAGGAGTTCATCGATGCACTTATTATTCCTCATAGAGACCTAAGCAAGTACCCGACTGTGATGAAGTACTTAAAGGAAAGTAGACGACTCAATGAATAACAGTTCACGACTTAGTGATCAATAAGTCTTTTAGAACTCGACTACGTAGAAGTTCATCTCTTAGAGCTATCCTCCACATCTTCTATCTTATCTGAATTTTCAACACCAAAAATATTTGTAAGGGATGATACTAGATATCTTGAGGTGCCTTTTTTGTCTTCAAGCCTTGAAGTCGAGCTTGAGAGGTTACTGAAATCCATCTTAGACTTAAACGAGGAGAAAGCCCTTGAAATAACCGAGAACCTACTGACATCTAATGTTGATCCTTTAAAAATACTTGAGGTAATAAAAAAAGCAGCCGAGGAAATAGGAGGAAGGTTCGAAAGAGGAGAGTACTTCGTAGCAGATTTAGTGATGGCCGGAGAAATACTGAAGGGCATAAGTGAAAAAGTCATGCCAAAGCTTAGGGAGGTAGGAAGGTCTAGAGAAACTGTAGGCAAGCTCCTCATAGGGACTGTTGAGGGGGACATACATGATATAGGCAAGAACATCGTCGTCACCATGGCGGAGGCGGTAGGATTTGAGGTAGTAGACCTCGGAGTAGATGTACCGCCGAAAAAATTTGTTGAAGCAATAAAGCAACATAATCCGAACATAGTTGGGTTATCTGGGCTACTGACATTAGCAATAGATTCAATGAAGAAGACTGTTGACGCAATAAGAGAGACGGGGCTGAGAGAGAAGGTAAAGATCATTATAGGTGGTGGTAGAGTAGATCAATACGCCTGCGAATACGTAGGGGCCGACGCGTGGACTAATGATGCTGCAACGGGAGTGAGGATAATGCTAAAATGGGTGAGAGAGAAGGAGGGGGGCGGCTGAAATGGTTAAGGAGCCAATAGATCTATGGATTGAGAGACATGAGAGAGAGCCTGATGTAGTTGCTAAGGAGAAGGCTGAGAGGTTCCTGAAGGCTGTTGAATTGGGTGTTCCTGATAGAGTCCCGATAGCTGGTGTTGCTGGAGACTTTCTATGTCAGTATACTGGGATTTCGTGGTACGATCTATCATACAACCTAGAAAAGATACCTCCAGCAGTCCTCAAGTTCGTGCACGACTTTCCACACGATTGGGGCATAATATTCGCGCCAATGATGCTTGAAGGCTTCGTACTTGCCCTTGCTTTTCCCGACTTCCCCGACTTCTCAAACACTATCAGATTCTTGACGGGGCCTGTACACGACATATTGAAGGACAAATGGAGCCAATGGCCTGGTAGGGAGCTCAGAGAGGATGTACATCCTCAGTTTAGGGGAGGAGAGTTTATGGAGCCTAAAGAGTACAAGAAACTCATTGAGAATCCTGTGGAGTTCTTGCATTGCGTCATACTACCGAGAGCGTGCCCCGGCCTAGGAGCTCCAGGGTCTCCACAATGGAATGGAGCGTGGGTAAGGGTTGGCATGGTTATGCAAAGAATATTGTCATTCCAACTACAACTCTTCGTGGAAATTGGTAAGAGAGGTTACCCAGCATTCCCAATTACAAATGCATACACATCGGCAGACGTTATAGGTGACTTCCTAAGGTATCCAACAGGAGCTATGCTTGATATGAGGAGGTATCCGGACGACTTTAAAGCTGCATGTGAAGCGCTTGTCGAACCCATACTCAAGGTTGCTACGGCTATACCTCCAATACCGCCGCTCACGTTCTTCTTCATACCCCTACACTTAAACGAGATGCTTCCACCAAAACTTTACAACGAGTTCTACTGGCCATATCTGAAGAAGGTAATTGAGACTCTCGTTGAGAAAGGCTATAAAGGGTTCGTGTTCTTTGAAGGGGATCACCTACCGCATGTAGAAACAATACTGGAACTCCCTAAAGGTTGGGGTGTAGCTTGGTTTGAAAGGCCGAGGGACTTCATAAAGGCTTGGGAGACGCTTAAAGGACATACAACAGTGATGGGCGGTGTACCACCATCATTGATCGTTGGGGGGACACCTGAAAAAATTGACGAGTACTTAAAAGATCTTCTAAGTAAAGTGAAGCCTGAAGGAGGCTTCATATTATCACCTGGTGTGAATGAACTGCCTAAGGGCACACCCGTAGCTAATGTAAGGGCGTACATCAACGCTGGGTTGAAGCATGGTGCCTATTAAGACTCTCACTCACCATCACAAAAAAGATTCAATATATCTCAATAATCACATAACTATTTCTACTACTTCTTATTTTGCCGACTTGGCTTAAGTAATACTTAAATTGAGATGCTTGATATTTTAAGTAATCACGAGCAATGATCACATCACAAATTTGACTTTAAATACTAGGTCTTAATCTAGCTTCAAGCCTTACGTCCTCACGCCATCACTCACTTACTTACCCCGTGCTCAATGACCGTTACACACCACTTAATCGTTGAACTTTAATTTGCCCACCATAAATGGCGCTTAGCCTGCATAATTAAGCTTTAAACGCCTTACAAGTGAAAGAAAGTTCTGAGGGTTTTCTTATGTCTGAAGTTGAGAAAATAAAGGAGATCTTAAAGCAGAACCCTCAAGGTCTCCCTGCAACTAAGATAGCTGAGTTAACAGGTTTAAGCAAAGGCAAGCTAGCCAAAGCATTGAAGGAATTAGAGACCTCTGGTGAAGTCGTTGTAGAGGTTAAAGGTTGTAGAAAGACCTATAAACCCAAAATTTAAAAAATTCAACAACCTCCTTTTTCTTTAAGCTCTTAAGAGTCCAATATGTAGATTGCATGCCATTGCTATGGTCGTGAATCATAAGAGAAAATGTATGGGTCATGACGGCATACGTTTTCGATGATCTAAAACAATGTAGGGGATGTGTAAAAAAGCGCTTTAGAAGTATTGTGCTGCTTCTCTTCCAAGTACATACCTTGCTATAGCATTCTTCTGAATCTCTTTTGTACCCTCTACTATTTCAAGTTGCTTTGCAAATCTGAACCATCGTTCAACATCGTACTCAGCTATGTAGCCATACCCTCCAAGAACATCGATGGCTAAGTCGCATGCTTCAACAGCCAGTCTAGCTCCATACCACTTAATCATGCATGCCAACTTTATGGCTTCATCGAGGAGGGACCTGTCTTCTCGAGCTTTTTCAACTACTTTAGCAACTCTAAATATCATTGACTTTCCAAGCTCTATTCTGGTTGCCATCTCCACTATTCTATGCGCAAGACCCTGAAAGCCAGCAATCTTCCTTCCAAAAGCCTTCCTCTCCTTGGCGTATTGCACTGCTCTTTCAAGAGCTGCCTCGGCCGTGGCTATACCTAGACATCCAATTCCAACTCTAGCTTCATCCAAGAACATTATTGCTTGATAGAACCCCTTATTTAAATTCTGAGGTCCACCTAGGATATCGTCGTCTGTTACCTCCACATCACTAAACGAGACTTCGCCTGTAGGTGATGCACGCCAACCCATCTTACCTTTTATAAGGGTTGCATCAATTCCAGGTTTTCTCTCAACCACAAATATCGTCTGACCCCTATATGGAGGGTTCGCGTTGGGATCTGTTTGCACTAAAACACACGCTACACTAAATGTTGTGGCGTTTGTTATGAAGGTTTTCGTTCCATTTATCCTCCACACCTTATCCCCGACTTTTACAGCCTTAGTATCAAGTACCCGAGCTATATCGCTACCACCAGCTGGTTCCGTGAACATTCCAGCACTCGTTATCTCACCTTTAGCCAGCTTCGGCAGCCACTTAGCCTTCTGTTCATGCGTTCCAAAGTGGATGAGGAAGCTTGTACCAAAATGTCCAGCGTGTACAGCATTAGCAAGTGCTGGATCAGCCTTAGCAGTTTCGTAGGTGACTATTAGTTCCTCTATTAGACCATAGCCTTGCCCACCATACTCTTCAGGTATTCTCAAACCTAAAAAGCCATGTTGGCACATCTTCCTGTAGAGCTCCCATGGAAACTCCTCTTTCTCTTCGTACTCTCTCGACCTTTCAGGTGTGAACTCTTTTTTAGCGAACTCGCGAACTGCTTCTTGAAGCAATTTTTGTTCTTCAGTCAACTCAAAGCCTGAAAACATATAGTTGCCACCCTAACATCGCTTACTTTGTTTGAATTTTAAAATTTTTTGTGCCTTCTCCATGAGGGACAACATAAGTTATTCTGGCCTTCAAAGGCTTAACCTTTCACTGTAAAAGGTCTCTGAAGACGAATATCGGTAGGACAACTCGATGTCCTCATAATGGGACGTAGACTTGGCTAGTACTATTAATACCACTACTACGACATCTACGTGCAACTTTACGATATAGCAGGGATATGGACGACATTCATCATGGTGCAACTACGACCTCGATTGATACATCTATAAGCGTAAAACCTAAATTATCAGGAATGATACTAAAAATAGTCTAGGCAATAGACGTAGATGCGAGGATTTGGATATGAAGAGGACTAGGATATTGCTACTTCTTATTGTAGTTGTTCTATGCTTAGCCTTAGCTTCATACCTAAGCTATTATTATGGCTACACGACTGCAACCGCAGAGAGGATGGTTGTTGAAGAAGCACTAAGAGAAGAAGCATCTAAAGCTATCGAGGAAATTAAGAAAGAAGCCATTAGTGCTATAAAGGCACTTAAAGATGAGATTGCCAAAGCCATTGATGAGGCGGTTAAGGCAGCTAAGGCTCCTGTCTACGTTGTTGGGGTTGAACCTGTAGCAAACGTCACAGTCGAATGGCTCACTCCACTTGAGGGGGTGTTGGCGAAGCTACCTAAAACCGCTAACGTGATATTGAGCAATGGCTCGAAGGTTGTGTCAACACTAAACTGGACCTCTATAACTGACCCTCTCTTCCCAGAGTACAAGTACTCTCCTTACACAGCTGGAGTATATAGAGCGACGGCGACTGTCAGCCTTCCCTATGGGGTGTACTGTACAGATCCTAAGCTATTGATAGTGACCACGAATGTGACCGTGATGACCCCACTACTCCCATACCTATATCCTAACGCTACCCCCCTAACTGATCCACGCTACAAAGACCTATTCAATCAGCCTGGTACGTACAAGTCCGAGCGAATAGTTGTTGATGGATTAAATAGGACATACCACTACTACGTACCCTCATACTACAATGGAACTCAACGCATGCCGCTCGTAATCTCGCTTCACGGAGCGTGGTCGTGCGGCTTAGCTAACTTATTGGGCGCTGACGATTATGCTGAGAAGTTCGGCTTCATCCTAGTATGCCCAGACAGCTACGGCTACATATGGAACATACCAGGAGTTGTTGCTGGCGCTAACGTGACCATAGACGTCAACTTCATCTCTAAGCTGATCGATGTGATGAGCGAGAAGTACAACATAGACACTAAGCGCGTTTACGTTGTAGGGATTTCAGCTGGCGGAATGATGGCGACTTACCTCGCTCTCTACTTACCTCATAAAATTGCCGCCGTGGGGATAATAAGTGGAGCTCTATCTCTCGCTGCATTAGCTGATGCAGGAGTGAAGTTCCCGAGACCCATGACTTTCGTTATAACTGCTGGCACGTACGAATTGCTATTTGGCGCTCCATTCGATGAACACCTCCGTGCCCGCAAGGCCGTCACCTACTTAGTAGAGCAATTCAATTGTAGTCGTACACCAGAAGTAACCTTCTGGCCGGATCCAAAAGCTAAGGGAGTTTACTGGCCACCAACAGGTGAGCGCACAGCTGTTGTCCGTTACGTCTATAGTGGGGGAGTTGGTGGTGTACAGGTGGTGTACTTCGAGATTATCGGTGGAGGGCACTGCTGGCCTGGTGGAATGCAGTACTCTCTTCCAAGCAGTGTTGGTTGGGTAACATACCATGTAGAAGCGTGGAGCGACTGCTTGTGGCCATACCTCAGTAAATGCACTTTACCATAAACCTCTTTTTTACATGTTGCAAGCCACGTAAATCATTAGCTTGAGCTTCAGCTAGAATCCATGAGCGAACTAAGCTCTACGTACCGTATATAAGATGCTAAAGCTCACTAAAGAGCGTGACACCCAGGGTTCCGCTTCTAAATCTCGCTCTAAATGAAAAACGCTGTAGGTCAGTTCGTCAGATAAGCGTTAGTATGGTTTAGATAATAGGTATGCAGAAGACCATTAATGATAGCGAGTAGTCTCCATGAGCCATTTTTTAGGACTTTGGGGTGCGTAGTGGTTTAACGAAGAAGGGTTATAAGTAGGGAAACACCATCTTTAGAGTCGCACACAAAAACGACTGAGAGATAATAGTTGAGACAGTACACATGACGTTTAAACTGTTAACGTAGAAGGACCCCTATTTTCCTGTGAAGATATCAAATTGATATCCTCTCCTTATGAACTTCTAGGTCTCGATGAAGCTTTTCGTAAGCTTTAAGCGTTCTAGAATAGTGTATGACATGTGGCTTTAAATAAGATGTATGGAAAGGGGTTTGCGAGTGCTATTGTGTTATCAGTTTTGCTCACGATTACTCTTTTTTACTTGACCTTTGAGGTACCAAACTTCTTAGACAAGGTGCTTCACCAATACTTCCCCGAAGTCTTCTTCGATGTTGAAGCAATAGAGAAGATGCTTAGCACGCTAAGACCTATTGGGTATGCATCACTAACGGTAACCATCACTATAATAGTCTTGGGCTTCATAAATAAAAAGAGTGCCTTAACCTTCTTAGGATCTCTAGCCCTATATCTTCCAACCTTCGGTTACTTCGCGTTTGCAATGTTCTTTCTTACTGGTTTAGGAGCTTTAAGGGCTCTCTGGCTACCAATACTTGAATTCTCTCCTTCAATCTTAAAGTTGGGGTGTATAGTGTACATACCGATCTCGGTCATCCCATACGCACCCCTTATAGGGATGGTAATCACGTTCATCGGGCTACTAGTCTTCTCATTAGCTGCAACCACGTGGCTTTATGGAAGGTTTAAGGGTTATGAGCTGATAGACTTCTGGATTTACAAGTACAGTAGACATCCTCAGTATCTCGGCTTCATTCTCTGGAGTTATGGGCTCTTGATATTCGTGAGCTACAAGACCTACGTAAAAGGAGCGCTTGCAACCCCTCCAGCACTTATCTGGCTCGTATCGACGATGATTGTGATAGGGATAGCCCTCTTCGAAGAAATCGAGATAGTTAAAAAGCATGGAGAAAGGTATGAGGAATATCGCAAAAGAACTCCATTTATGATACCACTACCAAGACCGCTAACTAAGCTCATAATGTTACCTATGAAGATCGTGGGAGGTCATCCAAAGAGTATGAGGGATGTGATTGGTGCGATAATGTTGTATACAGCCATACTCGTGGCTTTATCATACATCTTAATGGTGATTTTAGGACCTTGACATTAGGTTGCGCATAGAAAGGCTTAGGGCTACATTCACTTAGTATGAAAAGGGCTATGAGGTCTCAATCTCCATATTCTTATACGTTCCTCTAATTCCGCTCTAGTGTAGCTAGGGTATGTAGCTAGCATGTTACTTAAAATGATGGGCACGTTCATGAAAACACTAGCTACGCTTTTGTTTTTAATTTTAACTTTAAACCATTGACGTGCTATCAAGACCCTTCATTGGAAATAGGCATTTGGATTATTCTCTCACTTCTTCTAAGCTTCTCCTTAGGCTCCCGCGTAAACCTCCATCGACCTCTTCCAAACGATCCTACTGCTATCTCAAGTTCATCTGCAAGCTTGTCGTTGATGAGAGGTTCGTCAGCTAGAGAAGAGACTACTACGTCAGCAGTCGCCCCCCTCCCATGCACGTCTTCAGCGATCATGCTAACCTTAGCCTTCATGGGGTAAAACCAAGCTCTTAACGGACCACCCGCAGTGTCGAGAATAACCTCTGAAGCTTCAATTGGCGGCCAAAGCTTAAGCTTGGCAGCCAAGCTTATTGGGATGAGCAGTTGAGGGGTTGGGGCCTCATAACCGCTGTTTAGCAGGGCTACAGTCTCAGTTGCTTTCTCATCTACTACGATTTTAAGCCTTAGTCTCACCGCCATTAGCTCGCACCTTAATTCTACCAACTCGTCCAATACGTTTGGAGACTATTCGCCCGACTTTAATCCTATCTTCAGGCAACGACTGTGCACCAAAGCGTCATGGCGACCTCCACATTTATATTCTTTACGAAAGAAGAGTAAAGGGGGTTAAAGCTTCATCAAATCTTTCGTCATGCATTGGCTTCGCGCTTTTAAGCTTTCGAGATCGTACAACACGGTTGTATTTCCAAGCATATCTTCTCTTCCACGTGTCTCGTCGATAGAGATCCTAGTCTCACTCGAAGCTTGGCGTGTCTCTCGATGAGGCAGCCTTCGAAAACTGCGATATTAAAGAGTTTCCTTACATGCTATTTAGCGTTCTGTAATTTCAATAATAAAAAACTACTAACATACCTCCATAAAGCATGGAGGTATGTTAGTAGTTTTTTATTCACCGTAGATAGCTCGAGCTCCTGCTATGTCCCCAGGCTCTAGTGAACGTTTTATCTCTTCACCGTAGCTTGTGTAGCCGTACATGGTCATTGCCCAGTACTCCGGATCGTAGAGGTCGTCTAGCCCAATGAAGTGGCCAGCTTCGTGCGTCATTACGTTTCTAATATCGAATTTATTGGTGAAGTCTATCGTCGTTTCATTTCCATCCGCTATCCCCCACTTGTAGTAGGAGTTAAGCACTATGTCCGCATCAACTATCTCCCTAGTGGAAGAGTCGTACCATATTACCGTGTACGCCACAATACCTGGCTGACTACGCCCCCACGTGATAACGTTCTTAAAATCAGGAGCTCCTATACTAGCCTTAGCTTTATAATCGATTCGCGGATTGTCGTTGAATAGCTCAGCAGAGACCACTTGATCCCAAGCTTCCACAGCTTGTCTTATCTCATTCACTACTAAGGTCTCCTTCAACCCCAGCTTAACTCCACCGCTTGGATTTATTGTGTAGGGGACGCCGTTAAGATACTTGCTAAGATTCCAACGCACTCCTATTAACTCATAGCCGTCAGCAGCACCGTCTCTATCTGGGTCTCCTATGTCCACCACGTAGTGTATAATTGCAATCCTCGTGTACCTTCCAAGCCTATCGACGACCTTCCTCCTCCCAAGCCACTCCTTCGGCATATCATCCTCGTTACTCATAGCCATCGCTGAGGCTATGTGAAGCGTAGAAGACAGAATCAAAAGCGCTATCAATAGCGTTAGGACTAGCTTCCTCAATTTTTTAGCCTCGCAAGTAGAGGGCAGCACTTGCTATTTAAATCTGCCCTTTTGTTAAACAAAACCGTAAGGGATTTGAGGGTTAACGACATTACCCTCCTTTCTAAGAGGGACTCAAGGACTCCCTAATCGAATGAGCCACGGAGCATCAACAGCGTTACATAAAATAAGTTAAGCAAGGGTGATAAGAAGATGTAGATGCTGTGTGAGACGCTGAACTTTAGAGGTATTGAGAGCGATGCACGGTTGGGGGACTCGACTAAGACCCTATTTATTATTGATGAAATTACGTTAGACTCTCTTAAGTGACTATAACCGCTTAACCCGACATTACTCTCTTAGCGAGCTCTTTAGCGAGCACCTTCAGGTTATTTGCGGCTTGTACGTCAGGTACAACGTTGATCTTTATGGACCCCACTAACTCGATCTTAGCGTCTTTGAGCACTTCTTCGAGTTGCTTATCTGCATTGCTCCCCCAAGCGTATAGGACTATTACGACTGCGTACTTCGTAGGAGCTCTAAGTAGCTTAGCTAAGTAAGCGAACTGAAGTGCTAATGGATGAGCCTGCGTGATGACTGTAGGGGTCGCTATGACCACAGCGCTTGAATCCACTAAATCCTTTGCTAGATCACCTAAGTCCGCTACGACTAAGTCATGGAGGACCACGTTGATACCTTCCGAAGCTAACTCGTCTGAGAACAATTTAACGATATTTCTAGTGTAGCCCCACATAGATACGTACGCTATAACAACCTTCTTCTCTACTTCGCCACGCGCCCACTTCCAGTACCTATCAATGATCTCTTTAGGTTCCCTGTATATTGGGCCATGCGATGGTGCTATCATGTTTACCTCTAGCTCGGAGATCTTCTTCAAAGCGCTTAGCGCGTTGGCTCTAAAGGGCATCATTATTTCCCCAAAATACCTTTGCGCATGCGTTGCTATACCATCAACATCCTCGCTCCACAATCCCTGAGCTACGTGAGCACCGAAGAAGTCGCATGTGAAGAGTATCTTATCCTCAAGCAGGTAAGTGAACATGGTTTCAGGCCAGTGCAACATAGGGGCCTCGATGAACTTCAAAACCCTCTTACCCAAAGTTATTGAGTCTCCATCCTTAACCACCTGTACTCTATTTTCTGGTACTTTATAGAAGAGCTTAGCCATCCTAGCTCCAGTCGACGTTGTAACTAACTTAGCTCTAGGAGCTATACTTAATACTGCTGGAATAGCACCAGCGTGATCTGGTTCTGCATGGTTCATGATTACGTAGTCTATTCTGCTTGGATCAGTTACGCTTCGAATTCTACCAATTAACTCATCCTCAAAACCGGGGTTAACGGTGTCGATTAGCGCTATGGACTCATCAACGATAAGGTACGAGTTGTAGGAAGTGCCGAGAGGCAACGGAATCAGTGAGTCGAACAGTCTCCTACTAACATCTCTAGCTCCAACCCAGTAAACATCCTTTACTAGCTCAAAACTCCTAAGAGAGGACGTGGACATCCCCTCAATATCTTAGTTGAGAGGTATTATTAAGTTAATCACAGTATCGTCGTTATACGAAGCCAGTGTCTTTGTTTAATCGTCGGGGTGTTTAATCGTTGGAAGCGGCATTTTGTGATAATACATCGTGGTGAATCTTCGAAGTTCTAAGGCTTCTACATTTAAGGAAGACCATAGCGCATTGATTAGCTTTAACCCCTTGCACTATACAAGCATGCAATTAACTCGCAATCACATCATAATCCCACTTAGAGACAGGTTAAGGTCTAGCCTACAGCAAATAGCCGAGCTTTATAGCCAATTACTCACGCCATCAATAGGCTTTGCAGAGCATGGTGCCGGTTCTCATCGAGCTTGCGCAATTGTTATACCATTACACTACGCATAACAACTAATTGGTGTTGGGGTAATGGGGAGGGTCAAGATAATCGATTTAAGTTTGCCGATTGAGCATAATTCTCCATTAGAGCCAGAGCTGTATAGGCCAAAAATCAGGTATGTAGATCATAGAGAAGGGGCAATCGATATGCAAAGACTGCTTGGAGTGGACCCACGAGACCTAGTGTACTCTGGAGGACTTGGATGGTCCATCGAGGAGGTAAGTGCCATAACGCATACGGGTACACACTTAGACGCTCCGTGGCATTTTCACCCCATATCGGAGGGTAAGCTCGCTAGGACCATAGATCAGGTGCCGTTGGAATGGTGCTACTCTGATGGAGTAATCTTGGACCTTAGGCATAAGAAGCCTGGAGAGTACATCACTGTTGATGACTTAAAGGGAGTACTGGACAAGATTGGGTACACAATAAAGCCATATGACATAGTCCTCATAATGACTGGCCGTGATAAATATGCTGGGACACCGGAGTACTTCGAGCAGCCTGGGATGTCAATGGAAGCTACCTTATGGTTGGTCGAGCAGGGCGTCAAGGTCATGGGCATTGATGCCTACACATTCGATAGGCCATTTAAGTACATGGCGGATGATTACAAGCGAACTAGAGACGGCAGGGTAATATGGCCAGCGCACTTTGCAGCCATAACGAAGGAGTACTGTCACATTGAGAAGCTAGCGAACCTGGATAAGGTTCCAAGACCCCACGGATTCAAGGTAGCTTGCTTTCCAATAAAGATAGCTCGTGCATCTGCGGCATGGTGTAGAGCCGTTGCAATAATTGAAGAGTAAGTGTGAGTCGACATCTCAGCATCTTCTACTTTTTCATGTATCTTCTAGGTATGGCTGTCGATACTCATACGAAATTAAGTGGCTACGTACTTGTCACAACATTTTTGCTCATTAGTGTTGAAGCTGCCGAAAATGATGGTAGAGTACTTTAAACTAATGCTTCAGTGCCCTATCCGCTTTAAATGCTTCTTGAATCATTTACACTTGGTGTTATGTTGCTCGGTAAGTCTCTATGCAAAAACATCGAATCTACAGCCATTATTAGCAAGAAGGTTACTAATACAATTTCACTCTCTTATCCCCTAATTAGTAGCCTTCTTCATCACCTTAAATTTTTGCGACGCTATGGGCTCATGGGTACTCCACGTTCATCATTCATCAGCAAGGCGCTTTAATTCATCGCCCAATAAACTCTAACTCTCTCACCAAGATAACTTTTTTCAACCTAAAAGCAGAAGTCACAGGGGATGTGAAACCTTTTGCAGATTTCGATTATCTTCTCCTTGATGTTTCTAAGCCAGCTTTTGTCATAAATGGCGTTGACGAATTTGTTCAGATGGCTTTTGTTCAAGGTACTCATTATTGATTGAACTACGTCACCCTTTACGTTGAGCTTGTCCACTATGATGTAGCTCACTCCACTGCTGTATGCTAGTTCGACTATCTCATCAATTTCCTCATCAACCACTCCGGGTATTAGAGGTCCTAAGAAGAGGAAGGTCTTGAAGCCTTCTTGGGAAGCCTCCTTTAACGCCTCCAGCCTAGCTATGGGATGGTCTGATAGAGGCTCCAGCTCTCTGTGTGCTTGAATGGTTGTAACTGTTACTCCTAACTCGAACTTCTCCTTGTCCATGGAGTCCAAGTCCCTCTTAAAGAGCGTTGACTTAGTCAGTACTGTAACCTCAAGCTTGCTTGAAGATAGCAATTCAATGCACTTCCTTGTCAGCTCGTATCGTCGCTCCACTGGCTGGTACGGATCCGTTATGCTGCTAACTAATACAACTCCCCTGTTTATGCGCTTAAGCTCCCTGGTCAAGACCCTTGGCATATTAACTTTAACCTCGACGAAGCTACCCCAAACCCTTCCTCCAAGCCTATTGGGCATCAACCTAGGGACATAGCAGTAAACACATGAGTGTACACAACCAAAATAGGGGTTTAAGGAGTAGTCCACACCGTATATGCCGCTTTTAGATAGAGCACTTCTACATTGGACCTCGGTTACTACTATGTGGTTTATGATAGTTCACCGATCCCTACTCTTTATGATGCAAGCTCAGAGAATAACTTCACTCTTCAGATCGAGCTCGAGCAATTCACGTAAGAGGATAGCTTTTAAGCTTGAAGCTTAACATATCTTACAGGTCACGAGATTATGCATGTCATCTTCATCTTAATAAATACGAAACCCGGTAAGGCTTTTGAGGTAGCTGAGAAGGTCGCTAAGATAGAGAAGGTTAAGTCGGCTTATGCGGTCACAGGACCTTATGATGTTGTAGCTTGCTTCAAGAGCGAGGAGCCCATGGCTGACATAAAGAAGATAGTCAGCAAGATACACGAGATTGAAGGAGTGGAGAAGACCTTAACTATGGTGGCAATTCACTAAACACTCTCCTTTTTTATTGTTAGCGAAGGTTAGCTCTTGTAGCCGCAGGCTCTACACTTGTACGTGTTCTCTATGTCGTCCCAGCTAAGCTTGTGACCGCATCGAGGGCAGCTATACCTCCCAGGCTCTATGACTCCATCTTGCATTAAGACCTTGCGTACAGCGTAGAGACTTAAGTTAACGGTCTTAGCTATCCTCCTCAAGCTCCAACCTTGAGCATAGAGGCTCTTTATCAACTGTCTGGTCTCATCGTATATCTTGGTAACCTTTCTCACTTTCTCTAGCTTCTCTTGAACCTCTCTTCTCCTCATGGCTAGTCTTACTCTCTCTCTAGTCAGCTTGACCTCGTATTCTGAGGCCCAAGCCAAGACCGCTAGCACAAGTCTCCTAATGTTGGGGTCGAGGGTTTGGAGGAAGCTGTCTCTCACGCTTACAACTGTTATCTCCTTCTTGTCAAGCTCGCTCAACGTCTTAAATATGTCCATGAAGCTCCTGCCGAGCCTATCTATTGCATAGACTATGATTGTAGATATCTTATTTTGTTCTATGAAGTTAAGAAGCCTCTTAAATCCATCACGTTCGAGAGCCGGTATAGCTCCTGAAACGTCGGGATCACTAAACCACTCTACTATCTCTATTCCACTTTTAGCAGCATAGTCTCTAATAGCATTTATTTGCTGCTCCGTTGTCTGCATGTCGGTAGACGTCCTTGAGTAAGCAACTGCCTTTATCGAACTACTCATAGATCTTCAATTTTATGGAAGGGGCAACCTCATAAACAATTTTGTACAACATCGATTATGACTTGATGATTAAGGATACAATCCTGCTTAAAAACGTTCTTTCAATTTTTCTTTTAACTATTAAAGTTTCTTTGAAAGTAGGTTTTGTAACGTCCCGTTAAAAGGCTTTACTGCACTAGCAGAGGCTTTAACTCGTAACTTCACATGACCTTAATAATGAGGTTGGTCATTAACGTCAAGTAAATCTTAGTAAGAACACTATCTTATGCCAGCATCACGAACATCAATAGATGTTTCTTGCTTTCCGTAGCTTTTGAGCTATTGAAGCTCGGGAAGCGATAAAGGAGTCTAGTAATCCTCATCCCTCTACTTTATCGTGAAGAAAGAGGACTATGGGATCTATTGCTCTCCATTGATGAAGTCAAGGAATGACGCCAGCTTCCCTCAAAGCTTCCCTCAAAGTCTCTTCGCTTGGGCAGACACCTATTATGCGAATATCCTTGTCTATCACTATCGCTGGACTACTGCTTATGCCGTACTCGCTGAGCTTTGGATTTGGACCTCGATAAATCTCGACGTCTATCTTATCCTTGTACTCTTCCTTTATTTTCTCTATCAGCTTCAGTAGCAATCTTCCACCAGAGCACGGAGGTTCTGACGTGAAGACCTCGACCTTAACCTTCAAACTTCTATACCCCCAATTCCTTCAAGGCTATCTCTATAGTTTTTAGGCTTGGACAGACTCCCATGATCTTTATTTTTCCCTCGTTGAAGACCACTGCTGGTACAACCGTTAAACCGTAGTTATTGAACTCCTCGCATGGACCTGTACGCTTTATTACCTCTACCTTGTCTCCATACTTCTCCTTGATGATGTCGGCGTACTCTAGAAGCTTTACGCAGCCAGCGCATGGAGGCTCAGCCGTAAAGAACTCAACTTTAACCTTCATTCTTCCACCTTATATCGCTATATTACGATTTTTCGATAAGAACTATTTAAGGCTTCTGCTTCCAACTTGTCCTTGATAGATTTTAGACCATTAAATCCAGTTAGAGACTCCATATGGTGTTGCCAACGATGAACGACGCTAAGGTGGCGATGACAATTGTTACTAGAATGTATGCCACGGCCTTCCTTACTGTAAAGATCCTAATAATTGCCAGCATGTTTGGTAAGCTCATGCCCGGTCCTGTTAAGAGGAGTGCGAGTGCTGGGCCTTTACCCATCCCCAAACTCATTAACATACTGACGAAGGGAGCCTCTGTTAAGGTCGCGAAGTAACTTAGAGCCCCTATAATGCATGCGATGAACGTCTGCAATAAGCCGTTTCCTCCAAGCCACTCCCTAATCCAGGGTTCCGGCAATAACTTGCTTACCACGCCTATTACGAATACTCCAACTAATAGAAGTGGGAATATCATTCTCACGAACCATAGAGTTTCGTGCATCCACACACCTACATGGTCCCTCTCGATAAACTTAAGCGCGTAACTCATGGTTATCGCAAACAGTACTGCAAATATTAAGAGCTTATAGCCATAGATCAATAGCTTATCTTCACCTGAGTTAATGTTCAGGTAGCTAGGTAGTACTGCGCCCAAGTAGTTTGGCATTAGAAGAGTGACTACGAGCAGGACTATTAGCACGATACCCTTTACGCCTCCAATGGTAATGCTCGTCGTAGCAACACGCTCTAACCTCATTTTCTTCAATCTCGACGCCTCATCATTCCTAAAGATAACCGTCATCGCAAGCCCGACTAAGAAGGCTGTAGCGAAGGCTGTAGCGATCCTTGCTCCAGCCATGTCAACTCCAAGTATAGCTCCAGTATAAGTTAGAGCCAAAATATTAGCTGCAGGCGCCACCCATAGGAATATGAAGGCGGGTCCTATGCTGCTTCCACGCTTATAGAGACCTGCAGCTATTGGAATCACGGTGCACGAGCATACAGCCAACCCCAAGCTTGAGACAGCTGCTAGAGGGAAGGAGATGATCTTTCGAGACTCTAACCCCAAATATCTGATGATAGCGTCGCGCGATAGGAACACGCTCATTGCTCCAGCTAGCAGGAATGCTGGGATAAGACACGTAACCACGTGATAGGCTATGTAATCTATTAGAGAATCGAGGCCAGCCTCCATTAACGCAAGCACTTGGCTTAAATCCAAGGTCCCTCAGCAGTCGAGAATAAAGTGTTTCTGAGATAAAAATGTATCGCTATATCTCGATATTGCGCTAAATGAATCTATACGTCAAAACCGTTTTACCGATAAGTTGTCTATTAAATTAGACATAGAGTTGTCATTGGTTTTTGGTGTCCTTTAAGGATTCAAGGGCCTTGACTAGTGCTATAACATCTTCGAGTACCATTAATTCAATGGCTTTAATAATGTCGAGCACCTTGGGATTCCTAATACGGTAGAGAGTCCTCCTCCCATCCATTCTTCTATCCAATATTCCAGCATCGTATAGCATGTCAAGGTGCTTAGAGGTTGTTGACTGAGCCTTACCTATTGCTGGAATTATCTCGCAGACACACCTCTCTCCATCTTTTAAGGAGTCTATTATCTGCAACCTCGTGGGGTTAGCTAAAGCCTTGAACACCTTAACTTTCCGGTCAATTAAAAGTTCCTTACTTATCTTACTCATGGCTTATGATATGGATTGCTTATCAGCATTTAAATTTGTCGATTTATATCGTGAGTCGTCTTTGATGAATAAATTTATATATCGACATATCGTAATATATAGGATGTGGTATTTTATGGAAGTAATAGTTAAGATCTTTGGAACTGAACCTCCCTGCGCTAAATGTAAAGCTACTGAGAAGGTTGCTAAGGAGGTAGCTGAGGAGTTTAGCGGCAAGGTTAAGGTAGTTAAGCTATCAGCTCTTTCAGAGGAAGCTGACAGATACGGAGTCTTCATCACGCCATCCATCGTGGTAAACGATAAACTTGTCTTTTCAGGAAGGGTTCCGAGCAAGAACGAGCTTAAGAAAGCAATAGAAGAGGCAATGGCTTCACAGCCTTAAATTTTCAAACAACAATTCAAGTTAAAGATGTGCTTAGCTTCTCGTTTTAATCTTAGCGCGAGGTGTTGATGGTAGGGCGAACGTTTAATCATCAAGCTGTGAAAAGCTGTCTAAGCTCTAAGCTCATATTGTTACAGCGTTTTCTACTCTCTCCTCAACAAACTCTATTGTGACCAATTTTTTGATGCTCTCTATGATCCTATCCACATTGATTACTCCAGCTTCAGGTGGATAGACACCAGCCTTAATATCCCTCTTCGTTGCAAGTTCTAGCGTAGCTAGAGCTACAGGTAGTGCAGTAAGTCGAGCAGAATCCTTACATGCAATACCGTACTTAATAGTAAACCCCTTCTCATCCTTAAATCCTTTAACAACCGTCGCTAGACCTACGCCCGTTAGTACATAGTCTCCCATCTTCTCGTAGAGTGGTGCAACCATCCTCTCTATTTCTTCTGGGGGCATTAGTTTGGGTAACGATATGGCTATGGCCACAGCGACTTCTCTTGCCTTAAAGGCCTGATCCTTCACCCTAACTTCCTCAAAGCTTGTGAGACCCAGCTTAGAAAACACCTTCGCTACTTCGTTCAATTCTGAGGGCCAGACCCCTCCTTTGTTGTACACATTCTTAACTTTTATGTATCGAGGTATTGTAACTGGTTCTGGATGACCTACGTGCGCAACCTCCCATGCCCCTATTGGGCTCGGAAACTTAAAGCGTTCCGGCTCGCAAAGAGCTGGGATCTTGATCCACTTATTATCCTTGTACGTGACGACCATGCCAGTTATTGCGTGAAAGAAGTGGTCTATGATCGCAGGCCCCATCGTTGGATCTAAGGCAGTCCAAACCCAGTAAGTTCCGATTTCGTGAACTTCATCGAGTATTCGAGCCCCCTGATAAGCAAGCATGTTAGTTATTCCAGGTGTCGCTCCAAGCCCGATTAACGCGACAACACCTTTTCTCTGAGCCTCTTCATGTAGTTTAAGAGCCTCTTCCGTAGCGTCGTAATCATCATTTATATCTACGAAGTTGACGCCAGCCCTTATAGCAGCTCTTAAAACGGGAACACCAAATCTATAGAAAGGTCCTAAAGCACTGACGATAACGTCAAACCTCTTCATAGCATCTATCAGTGAATCCTCAGCTACAGCATCAATAACTAGTACCTCAACATCGCCCCCAACTTCGCTTGCTACGCTTTGAGCCCTCTCAACGTTCTTATCACCAATGACTATCTTCATGCTTGGATCAAGGTTTCGAAGTTCTAATACAATTTTTGAACCTATGTGACCAGCTCCACCTAGAACTAGTACCTTCACGGACATCAAATAATCTTTGTGGGCTATCACTATTTTAATTTAGCTTCTTTATCTCTATTGAGCCTCACAAGGTTCAGGACTTAATAAACCTAATCATGGCCTCAATCCACTAAAAACATTAAACGTATGTAGATCAGCGATTTACACGTACTTTCATTAAGAGATGTAGAGAGTTAAGAATACGAGAGGCTAATTTAAGTCATCCACTTCTATTGAAGGCAATAGAATCCCTTAAAGCTATAGTATGGAGTATGATGAGAAGGAGAATTATAGGCGACCTTCCTCATAACCAACCTAAAGGTTAACGACATCATTGAGACGAGCTTTCTTCATGGAGTGTAAGAGCCTTAGAAGCAGTAGATGAAGGTTAAGGAGGTCTTTTGAGTCAAATGGACTTAAAGGTTTTCTTATTAGGCACGTGGTGAAGACATGCTGCTTACTAAGGATCGTAGGCTTAAAGGAAACTCTACAAGTCCATCAAGCGATGGTAATTCGCATCCTTCATTGAATAATTTAAGGAATTACGGAGTCACTTAGAACTATTTAAAGTTCTTGGAAAGAGTTAAAGTTTCAGGGTTCACTGCATACTATGGTGAGCCTTAATGTCTTGGGATTACAACGATATGAACGAGTGGATTAGGAGAATACGAAGAGGAGAATTACCACCCCTGATAATAACAGTTGCAATAACTGGAGGATTACAGGGCAAGGAGGTTAATCCATATCTTCCTGAGGGCCCTGAAGAACAAGCTCAGCAGGCTTATGAAGCGTATAAGGCTGGGGCATCGATAGTACACATTCACGTGAGGGATCCAAAGACAAACTATGCAACCCCAACGGCTAATCCTGCTCAAATAAGGCTTGTAAATAAGAAGGTGAGGGAGTTATGCCCCGACATAATAATTAATAACTCAACTGGAATAGGCCTATTCACCTCTCTCGAAGAGAGGCTTAAAGTGCTTGAGGCCGATCCTGAAATAGCTTCTCTCAACGTTGGGCCAGTTGCTTGGAGAACCGTGCTGAGAAAGAGAGAACCGGTAAGAATGCAAGACACTCACGTCGATTTAACGTGGCCTCCGAACTTCACTTGGAACGAGGCAGAGGTATTAGCTAAGAGGATGTTGGAGAGGAACGTGAAGCCTGAATTTGAAGTTTACCAGCAAGGTCATTTCCACGTCATATACCACCTCATCGAAAACAGCTTAGCTAAAGAGCCATACATTATTCAGCTAGTGCTTGGAGTACCTGGCGGGGAGCTACCTCACTACAAGAACCTGATAAACATGGTAGAGCACCTACCTCCAAGCAGCTTTCCGTTCGTAGTTGGAATAGGTCCATTTCAAACTTATCTAGCAACTATAGCCATAGTCATGGGTCTTCATGTTAGAGTGGGCCTCGAAGACAACATATTCTATCGTAGGGGAGAATTGGCGAAGAGCAATGCTCAATTAGTTGAGCGAGTAGTGAGGATAGCAAATGAGGTTGGAAGGCCTATAGCAACTCCGGAGGAAGCTAGAGAAATGCTTGGACTACCCAAAGAGCCTAAGCGATATGATTAGCCTTGAATGATCGGAGACATCACAATATGCGTTAGCTAGGCTTAATGGAGGCACGTTAATGAAGAGGATTAACACGAAAAGTAGAGGTACCAAGTGCTGGAACCATGGGCCATGAAGCTGCTTAGGTATGCGCTTAAAGTGGCTATGAAGCCCTCGTGGTTAGCATCAAACTAGAAACCTGGTAGGAACACATCCAACCAACATCAAGAAGGACCTTACATGTCATGATGATGTTGAGTGAATAATCTCAAGTATGTAGCATTAAGCCTAAGCTCTCTAATCCTTTAAGATCTAGATGAATTTTAAAGCTCTTGAATCTCTCCAGTATTTGTTGAATTATCAGTTTGAGATCGTCAAGGTCCTCAGGAGGAATTACTCCACTACCATCTATTCGACCCTCGCATAATAGTAATGCTACTTCGCTACACACAGCACCAGTCACCCTAGCCATGGTGCTTAGATCATTGCTAGATGTCGTTCCATAGAGCCTTAAAAGACCTTTAACTTTATTTCCATTCTTAACTCCTTGCACTTCAACCTCCATTATTATCATGTCAGGTCCATTCTTCATGTTCTTCTCAAAGATCTTAGCCGTGAGCGCTTTAATGGGAACCCTTACTCCTTGGATTTCAACTTTCTCTTCACTTAACAAGCCCAGAGCCCTTAAGAGACTGATGGCATCTAAGTGACCTTTCCACCTCAACGTAAGTTCTCGTAGGGAGTTTGGCCTGTTCTTCATGCGAAGGAGGGTCCTCAAACCATCAGTTGGAAAGGCCTCAAGCTCCCAATCCCCAATCCTTATTGTGGTTCTAAAGCTTAAAGGATCACAAATCTTAACCACACCATTTTCAACGTACCTAGCAGGTCTTGTGTACTCCTCTAGCAGGTCATCAATTGACCATGAGAGCGAGTGGTAAAGAGGAGGCTTTGGGTTTAATGGCAATCCTCCAACTCTAATTTCAACATTGTTCACGTAATCAAGCATTCTAGTGCTTAAGCCTACAATCATGTTGCTTAAGCCAGGCGCAATTCCGCAATCAGGTATGATTATGGAGCCTTCTTTTCGGGCTTTTGAGTCTAAAAGCATGGGGTCCTCGCTCATGAAGGAAACGTCAACTAACTTCACACCTCGCCCAGCACAACTCTCCATAAACTTGTAGCCTAGCTTTCCAGGTAAGCAGCTGCATATGCAGTCAAATTCTGCTGCTAATTTAGATGCTTTAGAGACATCTTTCAATACATCAATTACATGAAGCTCGTCGAGAATTTCATCGTGACGTGCTGCGACGTCAATTGCTTCAACGTGGTGTCCACGAGACTTTAAGTCCAATGCTACTGCCCTACCAACTCTCCCATAGCCGACTACTAAAAACCTCAAACCTCCAACCTCTAATTAGCTTCGGAGTTGAGACATAGCTCACTTTTTCTTTTTAGCCTCCTTAATCCTCTTAACTTCCTTCATTACGTACTCCTTAAAATCTTCAAGGCTCATGGCCTCTCTGTGGCTTGGCAACTTAATGAGTATAACCTCATCGGCAGTCTTAACTCTCACCTCATCATAGCCTGGATACCTGTAGACATCTAATTGGGCTAGTCCCAGCTTCTCAAGCTCAATCTTATACTTTGATAGCACCCTAGCCATTACTTCAAGCACCCACTTAGCTTAGTTCCACGACTGTTTTAAGCTTTTTCAAGCTTTTGGTAATACCAAAGATTTTATCACTCCACTGAGCCTCAAACAATGAGGCGTAAGTTTATGGGGGCCTTCGACGATAATAGAAGAGCGCTATTACTCATTGGCATGGTAGCAATAGCGGTGATTGCATTAATGAGTTTTCTAATAGCATCTGCACTGACACCTCAGCAGCAGCAAGTAGTTCCTGAATTTAGAGGTGTTAAGGTCCTCGAAGCATATACAAATCCTTCAAGTGTTAAAGTCGGTGAGCCAGCCCTCTTAATCGTTAGAGTTTCTAACAACTTAAATCATAACGCTGAGGTCAAGGTGTTCATCTCCATAAAAGGTGAAGTAGAGAAGTATGTGACGGTAAGTGGCTTCAATGTTGTAAAGATAAGCGAAGGAGTTTGGCGATGGGACTTCGGTGTTCTACCACCACTCTCTGAAGTTAAGTATGTTGCTAACTTAGTCTTCAACATACCTTCAGGTATAGCTGAAATAAAGTATAGGATCTACGTTGATGTGGTGGCTAACGGCTCTACAGTCGACAGTAGGACATTCGTAATTGCAGTATCAGATTAATGATCGACAATGATTTCTACCTAGAGTGATGTGAAACGAGAAGTTGAAATTATGTTCAGCAGATTAGGAGGGCCTCATCCTCTAAGTGTACTTGACATTCGAAGTTAAGCGTTATTAGTAATTAAGTAATTAGTTTTTGTGGTGAATTGATGTCACGAAGTTATCGAGGTTATGTTCGAGGGCGATACGCTGAGGAAAGGCTTGTGGCTAAACTTACAAGTTATGGTTGGATAGCATGTAGGACGCCTATGAGTGGAAGTACTGCTCAAGTCGATGTTGAGGCAATAAAGCCGAGTGAGAAGAGGCTGGCACTCATAGAGGTGAAGTCGACGTTGAAGAACAGTTTGGTCATTCCTCGAGAGAGCATTGAAAGATTGAAGAGCAGGTACGAAACTTGGTACAAGCACCTCATCGAGGAGGACTGGAGAGTAGAATACGTGCTCGCAGTACTGTGGAGAGTTAAGAACGGTAGAGGCACGTGGGTCTTAAAGGACATAAGCGAGTACGTAGATGAAGCACAACCGGTAACGGTTAAAAGAAAGGATTCTCAGTGGACTTGGAAACCCTAGGTGAGTGGGTACTTGAATCCATATCTAGAGCTAATGAGACCTACGAATAGCATAATGGCTGGTTTAGCATCCATAATAGGCTTCCTAATAGCATCAGGCTTTTCACTCTCTCATTACGATTACATGAAGCTGATCCTTTTATTTGCATCCACCTTTGTCTTCTCCTCCTCCTCAATGGCTATGAACGATTACTTTGATAGAGAAATAGATGCCGTAAACCAGCCTCAAAGACCCATACCTAGCGGTAGAGTGAAGCCGGAAAGAGCGCTCATCTTCTCCATCATCCTAATGATTACAGGCCTCCTCCTATCCACGCTCATAAGCTTAGAAGCCCTAATCGTAGCTATTGTCGCGTGTACGGGGTTCACAATCTATAGCATACACTTAAAGAGACATGGCTTAATTGGTAATGCATGCGTTAGCTTGTGTGTAGCCTTGACCTTCGTTTACGGTGCAGTTGCAACAGGAGGTTTTCCAGGCTTAATCGCAGTATTTTCATCGATGGCCTTCTTGGCGAACATGAGTCGTGAAGTAGTGAAGGGCATAATTGATATTGAAGGCGATAAGCTCAAGGGATTAAGGACGTTAGCCATATCGCGAGGATCTAGAGCTTCAGCCAAAGTAGCTCTCGTCTTTATGTGCCTTGCAGTAGCCTTAAGCATTGTGCCCACATTACTTGGTTATGTGAATTGGCTATACCTCCCAATAGTGCTAGTGGCTGATGCAGGGCTGTTAACCTCAACCCTATTAGTGCTTTTAGCACCAACACCCAATAAAGCTGGGAAAAGCAAGAAATTAATGTTGATGTTTATGGGTCTAGCATTAACAGCCTTCTTAGTAGGTTGTATTTAAGAGGGGGTTAGAACTTTTAGGTTAAATCTCCTTTGATGAGAACTGATGACGTTTCTTCTCTGCTAAACAGTTGGGAAGGAACCCGATTCCGGTAGGTTAAAGCAATGTGATGGTGAGGTAGTTCGTTAGCTAATGATCAATGTACTATTTCCCCTCATAACCTTTGAGTAGCGGTTTAGTGACCGATAAGCCTTAAGGTCGTTGTCCCGCGCTTGGGGCTAATGATCTTAACCTCTCAATGAACGTTAATGGATCGCTTGGACTTATAACGTACTTCATGTTACGCTTAGTCTCAATAAGTATCATTTTACTTCGATCGGTTACGTACATCCAAACCTTACCTAGACCAGAGATGCGAAAGAGCCCTATGAAGCCGTAGAGCCCTCCACTCCCCCAAATCCTCACACCTTTCATTACCGATGTCTCTGAGATTCTTTTAAAATCGATTATTTCGCTGTATGATATTAAGATGCTCCTCAAGGGTCTCTTAATTAAAACACCTTTCGTCGTCAAAGCGAAGCCACGTGGTGAGAAAAGGTAGGGTACGAACACTATTAAGAAGTAGAGAAGGGCGAGTAGCGATACTATTAAGATCCCAAGATTACTTACCTCAGTTACTACAAGGTACGTTATGTACGTGAAGAGGATCGACATCAAGGCTATTACTATGCTCGTCGTAGCTTTGATCATGCGATCGTAAGGAGCCCTAAACTCGTGAAGCATCGACATCTCGATACATCACCTGGTCAACGGCTTTATCGTTGTCCTACTCTTCCCTAAATGAACTATGTAATCCAAGGACGTTCCAGATGCTTCAGCTATCTTCATCCACTCTATTAGGGGCTTAAAGACCCCTCCAGCAAGCCCATCAGCGACCATAGCATAACCTTGAGCTGCCTCCTTAACCTCTCTCACCTCTTCAAGCCAGCCAATCCTTCTTACCTCACCGTACTTACTTAGACGTTCTTTAAGCATTTCTTCAATCTCCTTTATCCTAGTTAATCTACCTGATAGCAATATTTCATTTGGCTCTCTGACTGAGACCATCATGGAAGCTACCATCTTCTCTACACCTTCTATCATGGCCTCCAAGATGCTCCTACAAACGTCATCCTCCTTAGCTCTCTCAACTAGCTCTTGAGGTGATTCGACCCCAGCAGCTGCTGACGCTCCTCCAGTGAAGACATCGCTTTTCTCCCACTTGCCCACTAATTGTACGAGCTCAGCATCTAAGCTTCCAGATGTTAGAAAGCCCATCGACCCAGTAGTTCCACCTACACCATCAACTATCCTACCGTTATTGACGCCTATCACTGCATTGTACCCAAATCCCATCTCCACGAGTATGAAGGAGACTTGACTGTAATCTATACTAAGTCTCCTCGATTGATCGTAAACCCCCAAGACCGCTATGCACATCTTATCGGCAGTTCCCATGTCTATCTTGTTGATCTTCCTATACCAAGGAACAGTCGGTAAGTGTATTACTGCAGGGATAAAGCAGACAGGCAAGTCTCTTTTCTTCATTTCAACGGTCGCCCTAACCATTGCGTGGTAGACCATTATGCCTATATCGCCTTTCTTAACGGCTGACTCAATATCCTCTTTTCTCACAAGCAGGAGATCGTTAAGAGCAAAGGCTTCAGGGTCCTCGACATCCTTTAGATAAGTTACTTTAACCCCGTAACCAGAGGGACCAGCTATCAAGTCTACCTTGCCAGCTTCCTCAAGTCCCTCAATAAGTTTGCCTGGATCCTTAGCTATCTCTATCGTTGGTATGACTTTCTCATAATAGACCTTGCCGTTCTCTAGACCACATACGTCAAAGCTAAATGTTCCAGGATCCACTCCTAAGACCCTTACCAATGAACCCACCTCTTTAAGAGCGACGTCATTCTGCTTCTTTATTTTTACGTGCTTAATAAATTTAAGGCTCAGTCATGTAAAGTTTCTTAGCTCCCAAGCTAGGTCTAAAGACATCGTCATGGTGATGCGGGTGAGAGTATGGGTTAGCGCGCCATCAAGGCTGCACTTCGGGATGATAAACCCAGTAGGAGTTGAAGGAAGGCTTTACGTGTCTCTTGGTATTGGCATTGAAGAGCCTAGAACCGTGGTTGAAGCTGAAACTTATGATGAATTAGTAGTTGAAGGTCTCCATAAGAGGTTAGCTCAAAAATATGCTGAGCGTGTTGCAAGGGTTTTCGGAACTTGGAGTGGAAGGATAAGGATACACTCTACAGCCCCCCGACATGTTGGGCTTGGCTCCACAACTCAAATAGCTCTATCTGTAGCCTACGCCCTTCTCTCCCTTTACAGGAGAGAGGAGAAGGTAGTTAATGTGGCTAAGGCCTTGGGTCTTGGAGAGCAGTCTGGCGTAGGCACTTACGTCTTTGAGAGAGGAGGATTTGTACTTGATGGAGGTGTTATCGGAATTAAAGGTTCTTTCCCGCCACTGATATTGAAGCTAGACGTCCCTGAGTGGTGGAGGTTCATAGTCACGATACCGCTAGGCAGAGGTGTTAGTGGTAGAGCAGAGAAGAGGGCCTTTGCTAGCTTGAAGCCTTCTAAGGAGAATGAGAAGTTAGTTCATGGAGCAGCACATGTAACTTTGTGTAAACTACTACCAGCTTTACTAGAAGAAGATCTAGAAGTTTTTGGAAAGGCTCTCATAGAGCTTCAAGAAATAGTAGGAACCATGTTCTCTCAAGCTCAAGGAGACATCTACAGCCCCTTATCAGCCAAGGTGATAGAAGTTCTTAGAGAGCTTAGAGTCGAAGGTTACGGGCAGAGCTCGTGGGGGCCAGCTGTTTACGCCGTGACGAGTGACGACAAAGCTGAGATTGTAGCGAATAAAATCAGGAGAAGGTTAAAGATTAAGAACAGGACCTTTGTGGTAAAGGCCGACAACCAAGGGGCTAAGATAATGGTGACGAAGTAGGTAATTCCTCTGTAACACGAATCTTGATAAGCATCCTTTCACCTTAATAATTAAGGGCCATGATGGAGATAGTGATTAAGGTCAGCGAGGAAGAGTACAGGATGATCATTAACTTCAAAAAGGTATACGATACAGTGATAGAAGCTGAAAGCGATTTTAACGACTACATGAGGGACATCATAAGAGAGGGGCTTGACAAAATGCTCAGCGACCTACCACCAAAGAACGTGAACATACTGCTAAAAACCCTACAAGCAATGTTTAGGGAGAATCCCGAATTCGTATGTAACTTCATAGTTCAAATACTCAAGAAGGGCTCGGGTATAAGTAAGGAGGAGGAAGATAGAATCAAGGAGATAAGAGGGCACTACATAGCTTAGAGGGCCTCCGATACCCTAGGACACGTCATCGATTCTCGGTGGGCATGACTCTCATCACAGGCCCTTAATCAATACTCATTTTAGACCCTATTAAAATGTTTTACTTAATTAGTTTAGAAGCATTAGAAAACTTTAAGCTATGGATGAGATAGACTTCTATAGATGATGAGCGCCGGAACTTGAGACCTCCAGGATGATCGGTACATCCGGAACTGATGAAAGAAGATGAGAAAACTTACTGGTATACGAGTTTAGAGATTAGATCTTATAGTGAGCCGAGGATCGTTATCCCCAGATTCTTGGCTTTATTCACAATAGCCTTTATCTTAGCTCGTGATTTGGACTTTAATAGAACTTTTTTGCCTGAGATCTCAACATGAACTTCCTCAAGATCGTATACACTAAGCACAGGTTTAAGGGCTTTCCAGACTTCAAGGCTCGTCAAAGCTATAACGTTCCCTTGAGGGTCACGGTATTTGTCAACTAAAATCTGCTCGTCAATTTTCAGGTGGACCACCACAATATATTCTAGCTTATAGGAAATTTACCTTTTACTTTAATGCTTTCACAATAGGCTTTTCGTTGAGATGCAAGAAGATTCTTCACTTGACAGTTAAGCCTTAACTTACTTAGGGGAAGTATTTTTATTCAGAACGTCCTTTGTTGTATAAACAGCCGTAGAAGACATCTTTAATTGGTTGGTGAGAGAGGACCTTGGAAGTTACCATGAGCTCGAAGGTCAGCCAAAATGCATTGTTGAACCCTAGGTCTGTAGCTGTAGTTGGTGCGTCAAGGTTTGAGGGTAAGGTAGGCTATGTAATCTTGAAGAACATAATTGATGGAGGATATAGAGGAAAGATATACCCAATTAACCCACAGGCAGATAACATTCTTGGATTAAAGTGCTATCCAAAGGTTTCAGCCGTGAATGATGAGATTGACATGGCGGTCATAGCGGTTCCAGTTGGTAAAGTCTTAGAAGTAGTTGATGACTGCGGGCAAGCCGGAGTTAAGGTCTTAGTAGTTATATCAGCAGGATTTAAGGAAGTAGGACTCGAAGGCGCTAAGAGAGAGGTTGAGCTAGTCTCAATAGCTAAGAGATATAAGATGAGGATCCTAGGCCCCAATTGCTTGGGCTACATAAACACATCAATAGGCCTGAATGCTTCATTTGCAGCTATCATGCCACCTAAGGGGCACATAGCGTTCATATCGCAGAGCGGCGCTCTCTTAACATCACTTATAGATAGAGCATCACTTGAAGACCTAGCTTTCAGCAAAATAGTAAGTCTCGGGAATAAGGCAGATTTAAACGAGATAGACTACATAAGGTTGCTAGCTGACGACCCAGAGACTAAGGTGATAGCCCTATACGTTGAAGGGATAGAGAGGGGGGATGAGTTTACTAAGATTGTTAGGGAGGTCTCAACTAAGAAGCCAATAGTAGCTTTGAAAGCTGGCGTAACGGAGGTCGGTGCTAAAGCAGCATCATCACACACAGGTTCCATGGCTGGAAGCGAGATAGCGTATGTAACAGCCTTTAAGCAATTCGGGGTTATTAAAGCAGAGTGTCTCTCCGATCTTTTAGATGCGACCAAATGTTTTGGAAGTCAACCTCTACCAAAACATGGCAACATAATTATAATAACCAATGCTGGAGGTCCAGGGATCTTAGCTGCTGATGCGTGTGGGAAATTGGGCTTAAAGCTCGCGTACTTAGGAGCTGACGTCATTAAAGAATTGAGAAGAATTCTTCCTCCAGCTGCATCAACTAATAATCCTATAGACGTTTTAGGGGATGCTCGAGCAGATAGGTATCAGGCTGTCCTTACAATACTATCAGCTAAAGAAGAGCTTGATTGCCTAGTAATGGTATTGTCTCCTCAAGCGATGACAGAACCAGATGAAGTCGCTAAGTTACTCGTAGACTTTAAAGCCAAGAAGCCTGAGAAGGTTATCGTAGCGAGCTTCCTTGGAGGATCAAAAGTCACAAATGCCATATCAATATTGAGAAATGGGGGAATTCCTAACTACGACTCTCCTGAAAGAGCCATTAAGGCATTGAGTTCGCTCATAAACTATAAAGAAATTTGTGATAAGCAACAGAGACTATTGAATGAAGGTCATCTGAGGTATCCGATAGATCGAGATCGCATAAAAAGTACACTATCGAGGGCGAAGGAAGAGGGTAGAAGCATGTTATTGCCTCACGAGGCCTGTGAAATATTAAACTCGTGTGGAATAAGAGCTGCACCATGCATAGTAGCTAGAAGCCCCGATGAAGCTGTTCAAGCAGCTGAAAGCTTGGGCTATCCCGTTGTGTTGAAGATAGTCTCTCCCCACATCATTCACAAGTCTGATGTTGGTGGCGTGAAGATCGACTTGAGGACATCGAGTGAAGTCAAGCTCGCTTACTACGAGATAATGGCTAATGTCTCAAAGTTTGCAGTAGGAGCAACAGTTTATGGTGTAGCTGTTGCACCGATGGTACCTCAAGGAATGGAAACGATTATAGGAATGCGTAGAGACCCTCAGTTTGGTCCTTTGCTAATGTTTGGACTGGGCGGAATATACGTTGAGCTTTTGAGAGAAGTTTCGTTTAGACTCGCTCCCATCACAAAGAGTGAAGCACTAGAAATGATTATGGAGACAAAGGCTTATACATTGCTTAGAGGCTTTAGAGGTAGTCCTCCAGGGGATATAGATGCAGTGGTTGATGTGCTATTGAAGGTTTCCACGTTGTGCACTGAGTTCAAAGAGATTCAGGAAATCGATATTAACCCTCTGTTTGTTTATGAGAAATTTAAGGGCTGTATAGCTGTAGATGCAAAGATATGGTGTTGAAGCATGGCTAAGAAGCTCTTCATAGCGTCACCTAAAGCTTATGCTGGAAAGACGGTAGTAGCTCTTGGACTAGCACTTAAAGCTGTTGAAGAGGGAGCCAGGGTATGCTACATGAAGCCTATAGGGCTTGCTGGAACAACTGTTGATGGTAGACCAATGGATGAAGACGTTGTACTCATGAAGAAAGTGTTAAAGCTCCCTCAACCCTATGAGTTTCTGTGCCCGATAGTAGTTGATGAGTACTTCGTTGAAAAACTAATAAAGCTAAAAGATCGTGGAATGGAGGAAATTATCAAAGCTTGCTCTCAAATGCAGAAGGATTGTGATTACCTGCTGCTTGGAGGTTTCAAGAGCACGAAAAGCGGCTTAGTGGCAGGACTATCGATTCCAGAAATAGCTAAGAAGATCGACGCAAACATCTTACTTGCAACTAAAGCTTCATCAGAAGAAGTCGTGGATGAATTGCTAGTAGAGAAGAGCTTTATTGAAAGCATGGGAGCGAGACTTCAAGGAGCAGTTTTGAATTTCGTCCCTCACTATCTTTATTACCACTTCAAGGAGGATATCGTACCCTTACTGGAGGAGAGGGGTATTCGAGTTTATGGGGTCTTACGAGAAGTACCTAGTCTCCTAAATCCAACCATAAGAGAAATAGTTGCAAACCTTAATGGTGAAGTCTTGACGGCTCCAGACAAGATCGATAACACGTACGAAACGATTCTCATTGGGGCCATGGGGTGTGAGAGTGCCCTCATCTATGCTAGGAGGGCTGCAAATAAACTCGTAATAGTCGGTGGCGACCGAGTGGACATCATACTATCAATTCTTGAAACCCCCACCGTTGCCATGATTTTAACTGGTGGTATTCATCCAGGATTAAGGGTTTTAGCGAAAGCTGAGGAGAAGGGTATTCCAATAATACTCGTTAATTATGATACCTATACTACAGTTCAGATGATAAGCAAGCTTGGCGGTAGGATTAAACCTGAAGACGTTAAGAGAATAAACATGGTTAAAGAGCTTATATCAAGGGACGTCGATTATAAGGCCATATTGGAGGGCTGAAAATTTTACTAACAATTATCTTCTCATTCATTCTATTATTGCGTGTCTATACTTCATTTCTACTTCTGACTTTCCAAGCCTATACATGAGCTCTGCGACCACACTATCAAGGAAAACCGCTGTTCCAAGTTCAAAAAGCGTACCAAGAGGGGCTAATGGCTCATGGATTCCGAGTATTTGTCTTGAGAAGTAATCTTGCTCTACAGCCGTTTTAGTTCTTCCAGGGACGACGACAACGTGGTCAGCTAGCCTAGCTAGTGGGCTATCTCTAAACGATGTTATTGCTATCACCTTGGCTCCAACCTTCCTAGCTGCTTCAGCTGCTGTTACCACTATTGCTGTGGAGCCTGAGCCTGATATCGCTATCAGAATATCGTTCGGGCCTATGGCTGGGGTTATGGTCTCACCTACTACGTAAGTCCTAAAGCCTAAGTGCATAAGTCTCATAGCAAAAGCTCTGCCTATTAAACCGCTTCGACCAGCCCCAACTATCAAGACTATTTTCCCCCATCCCCAAGCTTCAACAAGCATGCCGACCATCTTGTCTACTTCGGCTTTATTTAGCTTGTCCTTTAGGTCCTCCAGAAATGAGAGTATCTCCCCCATGGCTGAGTAGAAGCCTCTAAGGTTCTCAGAGCCAGAGCTCATAATTACTCACACTATTATCTCAGCATAACTAAACCTTAAATTTCTTAATTTTAGTAGGCTAGATTTTGTTGAGATTTTGAAAAGCTAAATTAATAGTCTGGTGATAGATGTTATATGAGCCCCTTGAAGCTTTCTCAAAAGGGTAAATTAGTGTACAGCGAAGAGATACTGGGCAGATTCTACGTATTTAAGGATAGACTACAGGCTGGGGCTCTGCTTGGAGAAGCTTGCCGTCAAATAGTAAAGGAGGTAGACTACGTCTTAGCTGTGCCAATGGGAGGGGTTCCTGTTGGCCTCATGGTTTCAAAGTTTCTAAAGGCTAAGTTTGACATTATAATATGCCGAAAACTCTTGATACCATGGAATAGAGAAGCTGGTTTTGGAGCTGTGAGCCCTGATGGAAGTTACTTTATAGACCAAGCCTTCGTTAAAAGCCTGGGCTTAAGTGAATACGAAATAATGGAGACCATAAAGGAGCAGATGGAGGAGATAAGGAAGAGGAACGAGATGTTAAGGCAAGGGAGAGATTACCCATCATTTAATAACCTAAAGATAGTCTTGATTGATGATGGAGTAGCTGCAGGTTACACCATGAAGGCAGCCGTAGACTTCGTTAAATCAAGGGGCGCTAAGGAAACCATCATAGCTGTGCCAACTGGATGCTTAGAGTCTTTATTAAAACTATCAGATCACGTGGATCTTATAGTTTGTTTGAATATAAGATCAGGTCCTTGGTTTGCAGTTGCAGATGCTTATCAAGAGTGGAAGGATCTAGATTACGAGTACGTCGTGAAGTTAATGAAGGAGTATGAGAGAGAATGTTCGCTTAATGTTAAAAACTTATAAGCCTTCGATGTGTGCCTGAGAGAGAGCGAGATTGTCTGAAAGGAAGATTGAGCCAACAACACTAATAAAAGTCAAGAGCTTAAACGACTTAGCTAGGTTTGCAGCATCTATGTCTACTCTAGGGCAGATGATCTACGTAATACATTTCGAACATGAAGGAAAGCATGTCTACGGGTTATTCGCTGTTTACCATGACTATTATAATCTGTACGGTCTTCCAATATTTTATTACTACATAAGCAATGAAAAGCTCAACGGTAAATATCTTCTAATTAGGACTGAGGAGAGTAGGGAGTACGTGCTTGTCTCTGAAGGCTCCAAGCCAGGCTGGGTAGCTATACCAATCATAAGCTTAGATGAGCCTCCACCGTTCACGGCCTTCGCTTATGGACGCAAGCCTTCTAGCTCAAGTAGCTAGCTTTACGAGAATAGGAGTACCCATTGAGGCCCTCTCTATAGACTCAAGCCCCTTCGTAACCTTACCGATTAAGCTCACGGGTTGAGTTAACTTCGTATCTCTTATGAAGAAGGCTATAGCAGATGCCTGAGGCCAGAATGTTATGTCTCCTCTCGAGGCGTGTTCCCTGGGCTTCTCGATATCTAACCTCAAGTCTACTTGAAAGTATACTCTATCTGGAAGTCTATAGATCCTGGATCTTATGGGTAGCATTCTGACAATCTTTGATATTGTTAGAGGAGCGTACGTCCTAACAAGTTCTCCTTCAGCTACATTGATTTCGTTAACGATTATTGCTAACGAATATTTTTCTACTATAGTCATGACGAACTACCTAAAGCCAGCTTTAACGTAAAGGAAGCTAAAGCCTTCTTACTCTCTAAATTCTTCATAATGGTGTTCGTTACTCCAACCCTTATTTTCATGTCCTCTATTAGAGGAGCGTAGACAAAGTCTATTTCATCTATAACCATGTACTTTATTAAGCCCCTATATACTTCAGCAACTCCTCTTGGCGAGACCTCGAAGCCTAAAGATGCCATAAGCTTATCAGCTGGTCCCTTGATGGTCTTGCCGCCAACTATTGGGCTTACAGCTACGACCTTCTCAGCTTTTGCTACAATATCCTTCACACCTTCTATTGAAAGTATGGGCCTGATGCTGACTATAGGGTTGCTAGGCGGTATAATTATGACGTCCGCCTCCTCTAACGCCTCGATGACTCCAGGTGCTGGTTTTGCTTTTTCTATTCCCATGAAGCCTACGCCCTCGACGATTCCTTGACATGCCATCTTGACCATGTAGTCCTGGAAGTGGACCCACTTACCATCGACTTTTATCATAGTTGTTACCTTATCGTCGGTCATCGGTATTACCTTCGTAGCTACTCCAAAAGCTTTACGCTCAATTTCCGTTACTTCACTTAGTTTGAAGCCCTTCCTCACCAGGTGTGTTCTGAAAATATGAGTTGCTAAATCCATGTCCCCGAGCTTGAACCAGGTTTCGAGATTCAACTTCTCCATGGCTTTAAGGCAATTAAATGTATCGCCTTTAATCCCCCATCCTCTTTCCTCGTCAACTATGCCAGCTAAGTGATATATCACTATGTCAATATCTGGCGATATCATTAGACCATTTATCTCAATATCGTCTCCAGTATTCACTATAGCTGTAACACTTGAGGGATCAACTACTTGAACTAAACCTTGAAGAAATCTTGCTGCTCCAACTCCACCACAAAGACACGTTACCTTCATTTCCATCGATCCTTCGTGTCACAATAACTTTTAGAGATAATCACCTATCTTAATCTTGTAAATTAAATAATGTGCAAGAGCTCTTGATAAAGCTTCTGTATACTGCATTTTATGGTCCTAGTCTCTTAGAGTTGGTGAGCATCTTGTTGAATGAAACAAGGTCATCCTTAAACGTCTTAAAATCTTAATAACTCTTAAAGGGCTTACACTCAGTGGTGTATAGCTTTTGAACTCTCGTTACCATCTAGAGTCTCATACAATCGAGATGCCCAAGGTAATTATTGGAATGCACGCTATTGAGAAGTTAAGGAATGTAGTGACGTGCTTTGGTAGAAGAGCCTTGATAGTTACTGGAAGAAGCGCGATGGAATCTGGTAGAGTTAAGATCATAGAGGATAAGCTTAAAGAAGCTGATGTTGACTACGTGATTTATAGCAACGTTAATCCTGAGCCTACTGTAAGTCAGGCTGAAGAACTGGCTAAATACATCAACAAGATAGTAGAGGGCCCTAACAAGATAGACCTTGTAATAGGCTTTGGAGGCGGTAGCAGCTTAGACATGGCTAAGGTAGCTTCGTTAGCATCAGCAAACCCCAAGCCCATAAGGCAGTACATAGGCGTCGAAAAGGTCTCAAGAAAAGGCATTCCACTAATACTTGTACCAACGACTGCCGGTAGTGGTAGTGAGGTCTCCAAGTCGATAGTCTTAGCCATAGAGAAGGAGGAGATAAAGGATGCAATAGTGAGCGAAAATGTGATGGCCGACGTGGCTATGGTTGATCCCTATTTAACCACGACTATGAACCCTAAGCTCACAGCCATAACTGGAATAGATGCTTTATCCCATGCAATTGAAGCGTATATGTCGCTTAGTGCCAATGGCTTCACGGACCCTCTTGCCTTAAAGGCCATAAGCCTGGTATCCACGAACTTGCGGAAAGCCTATAGTAATGGAAGTGACATTGAAGCTAGGAAAGCGATGAGCGAAGCTGCCATGCTAGCTGGACTAGCCTTCAGTAATGCTGGTAACTGTGCTGGTCATGCAGCAGCTTACGCGTTTGCTGTAAAATACAAGGTTCCGCATGGCATGGCTTGTGGCATCTCTCTTCCATACGTAATGAAGTTTAACATGCTCGCGATACCTGAAAGGCTTGCTGATGTAGCTGTAGCAATGGGTATTAGAAGTGAAGGACTAAGTATGAGAGAGCTTGCTCAATTAGCAGTAGCAGAAGTCATAGACTTACTAATGGATCTAGACCTACCTACAACGCTTGAGGAAGTAGGCGTACCAGAAGAGGATGTTGTTAAACTTTCAGAAAAAATGCTCAAGATTACTAGGTTAATAGAACTAAATCCTAGAAGAATAGGGCCTGAGGAAGCTAGAAAAATCTTTAAAATCATGTGGCATGGGGATGTAGAAACAAAAATATGAATGGTGATTGAAGGTTTAGTACTCCACTTCTTCCTCCTTCTCTACTCTTGCTTTCTCTTCTCTCAACTCGCTTTCAATTAACACCTCAATGCCCTTAATAGCTCTTTCAGCCTCAGAAAGCTCAACGTTCCTAGCAGACCTCACCAAATCAGTTATGTTGTTGGAGATAACTTCGTCAACACTCCCCCCATTTAAAGGCAACTTGCTCTTGTCAATCACCACTGGCGTAGGCTCTAGCACAGCTCCACGCACTATAGCAATCTCGTTGTTGACAGTGGTTACAGCTAGTGCTCCAACAACTTTGTCGTCCACCTTGACTCTGAAGAGGTGATCACCAATTGTAGTTACAACAGCCTTCTCTACTTTGTAAGCTATAACTCTCTCAAGGACTTTCTCTATCTCAGCTACCGTTTCTTTCACTACTCTGCGAACATCTTCGTCCGGGAGCCTCTTAAATACTTCAAGCTGAAGAGTATCGTACTTCCAAGTGAGCTTTCCATCCTCAATTTCGTATTCTATCCTCGCTCTGACGACATCTCCCTTATCAGACTTAAGTCTCTCAACCAGTATGTGATAGAGAGCTCTATTTAGTTCAGCTATAGCCCTAGCAACTTCCTGAGAAGAGACATCTCCTCTCTTCACGTATTCTCGTAACTGAGCAAACAAGGTCTTCCTAACTTTATCAGCATAAGCGCCAGCTATTATGAAGCCAGTACTTAGAAGTGCCATAGCCTTCCACCATTAGATATTAATGTGCGTGTAGGAAAAAAATCTGTCGAACATATTCTAGACAATTAGACTCCACTTACTGAAATAAGGGCTTAATTTAAAATAAAAACTGTGAGGAAAGTTGCAGTCGCTGAATGCTAAGAGATTTGTAAAAAGGCGAGAAAAATCTTTAATGCTCACAGCGCACTACACTACCAAGCTTCAGTTCACGTTGGTGGAAGCATTGTACAAAGTATCTACCATGCCCAAGAGGGAGCTCATGGAGCTAGTGATTTCGTGGCTAGTAATAAGTCTATGTTTCTCAGCGCGAGGTATCACGGAGCTCTTCTCTATTCCAGAGCTCTTCTTCATGATCTTCTTCGCATCACTCATTAGTGTAGGTCTAGGCTTCTTGTTGCATGAGCTGATGCATAGGACGATCGCTAGGAGGTTTGGTTGCTTTGCTGAATACAGAATGTGGCCTTGGGGGTTGATGTTAGCACTTATTCTAGCTTTTGCTTCAAAGGGAAGCATCATCTTCGCTGCTCCAGGAGCCGTCTACATAACTCCTATAGCTCTCACATCGTACATCTCAGTCAAGCATGTACGGAGAGCTTATGGACTGATATCTCTATCGGGACCTGTTGCAAACCTACTTTTAGCCCTCATATTCTACTTCACGTTAAAGTTGCCGATTAATTGGTTGATAGGATTCGTAGCTGAAATGGGCTTTAGGGTCAATGTATGGCTTGCTGCCTTCAACTTAATTCCAGTACCACCACTCGATGGATTTAATGTTGTCAAATGGAACTTAATGATATGGTGTCTAGTAGCAATCCCCACGTGGGCAATCATAATACTTTCATGAATTTTAACTTTAATTTCTTAGGAATTACGTAGTTAATCAGCTGAGCGTATAAAAACTCACTAAGATACTTGGAGCATGAGTCTACTTAAGCTTTTAACTGTATGTAGAATGCTGGCAGTGACCTCATGATCCTATAGTTATTGACAGCATTACGCCTAGACAGCTACAAGTCAAAAGAGCCGGTTCTATAGCCCTCCACATCAATGGTCACGAATTTGAAACCCAACTTCTTCAACTCATTTGCTATGAAGTCTAGCACGGTCTCATCAAAGAAAAGTCTTCTTTCATCACGACTAACTTCTATTCTAGCTAATTCTCCATGATCTCTAACGCGGATAACTCTTAACCTCAAGCTTTCTTTTATTATTTTTTCAGCAAGACCTATTCGAGTAAGCTTTTCGAGAGTCACTTCACTTCCATAAGGTATTCTAGTCATTAAACACGAGTTAGGAGGCTTATCGTAGAATGGAAGGTTTAAGAACCTCACTATTTCTCGCACGTGATCCTTCGTTAAGCCAACTTCAAGTAGAGGGCTGTAGACCCCCTCTTCAATTAGTGCCCGAAGTCCAGGTCTATACTCTAATGTATCGCTCTTACTCGTACCATCAACAACAACGTGTATACCTCTTTGAGAGGCTAACTCCTTAAGTCTCTTAAATCGGAACTTCTTGCATAAGTAGCATCGATTTCTAGGGTTACTGGAAAAGCCGGGTATCTCAAGCTCGTTCAGCTCTATTATTTCGTATCTCATACCAATTAGCTTAGCTATTTTGATAGCTTCTTCGAGCTCACCAGGTGGTAAGAGTGGGGATTTTATGGTAACTGCTAGAGATCTATCACCGAGAGCTAAGTGAGCTAGATAGGCTACAAGAGAGCTATCAACACCTCCTGAGAAGGCCACTAGTACGCAATCTTTACTTCTAAGCCTGCTAATAAGCTCTTCAACTATGATTTTCAAATCTCGTAACAAGGTGTTCAACACCCTCCAACTTTTATTCTAGTTTTTCACCCCTAATCTTCCATTTTCAAACAAAATATTTAGTACTAAAATGAGCAAGAACTAACCAACTAGAAGCTAGTAGGCATCACCTTTTGGCAAGCTAAAATACTTGCATTGAGGTACGGTTTATGCTAATAACTGCTATTAACGTTGATTCCGATATACAACTCGAAAGACTTATATTATTTTGAAGAAGATAAACCTCAATACGAGGGGCGATTATGTCTACTTCTGAGGTTGAAAAGAAGATTGATGAGTGCATTGCTGAGTTAAGCCGATTTAAGGCCATATCACCTGAGGCAAGGGCTGCCATAGAGAACTTAGAAAGATTGAAGGAGCAGATAAAGAGCTTAACTAAGCAAACCGCTGATGAGCTTATAAAGCTGTTGGATGAGCAATACAAGAGAAGCGCAGCTTACGCAAGCTTTATCCCCAAGACTGTAGCAAACTTAAAGTTCATTAAGGAGTGGCTTGAGAAAAAGAGGGCTGAGCTATAAAGACAATACATCGCTTGAAGCTTCAGATAACTTTCATTTTCTTTATAAGCTTTGTAGAAGCTTAAGTAGCCAAAAATTTAAGGGATTCGCAAAAGTCTTTGCTTTACAATTTTACGACTGCGAAGGAGCTAAATGATCAATAAATCACCGTTCTTTGGTCCCATAGCCTCAATACCTCTGCTCCTCAGTTCTTCTTCTAATGTCACTATTGCTCGCTCCTCTCCATGAACCAATACAACTTTAGTCCTTCCCCCTGAGAAGTCGACTATCTTGGTTATGAAGTCCAGTAGCTCATTTTTGCCGGCGTGAGATGAGAAGTCGAACCACCTTACGTCGCACTTTACCTTCTCTGACCCCGGATCTAGCTTACCATACTTGAGTAAGTAGTCACCAGGAGTATTCGGTATTTGGTAGCTGACTAGAAATATTGCGCCATTCCCCCTCTCAGCGAGGTATCTTGCATATAAGGTTGAGGGCCCGCCCTTCAGCATACCTGAAGGGCTTATGACTACGCCACCGGTCTTCAAAATCTTCTTCCTATCCTTTGGTCCTCTGACGAACTTTGCTCTCTTAAGAGCTTTCTCGTAAAACTCTCCATCCCTCAAAAACTCCTTAAAATTCAGTAATTCAAGAGACACTTGCTTAGCCATCCCATCCACGTATATCTCTAAGCCATTCAAATACTTGTAAAGTACGTGTAGAATCTCTTGGGCCCTACCATAAGCAAAAGCTGGTATTAGCACAAGACCTCCATCTTCAACGTGGTTCGCTACTGATTCAACAAAATTCTTCTCAGTAAGTCTCCTATCCTCATGCTGTCTGTCGCCGTATGTGGACTCCATAACAACCAAGTCGATGGGACATTCAGACAGCATTTCATTCATGTCCACTGGATTTACCAACCTAGTCTCAATAGTGTTGAAGTCCCCTGTATAAAGGATCTTGATCTTCTCTTCCTTGGATTCTAATAGGAACATGCAGCTCCCGGGCACGTGGCCAGCATTCAATGCTTTAACGGTAATCCCTTCAAGCTCTAACTCTTCTTTGTAGTGTAGTGGCGAACTACCGTTTATGGCTTTGTAAAGCTCTTCGACCTCATATGGTAGAAAGTTTCCTGAGAGCTTCATCATATCTAGGATTAAGTACTCTAAGATCTCAACATTAAGCTTAGTTGTATAAGCAGGAGGGGAAATCCTTGACGAAAACAGAAGTGGCAGTAATCCAGAATGATCTAAGTGAGGGTGAGTTAGTAATACTGCATCAATTGAATTGGGGCTTATATGTAATGGAAATAGTGGTACATCATTTAGTAGCACGCCATAGTCAAGTAAGAAACTCTTATTTTCTATGTTTAGCAAGTAGGCTGATCTACCTACTTCCCTGCAACCTCCTAAGCAAAGTAGCTTTGCACGTCCCATAATCAAACAGCTGCCTACGCATGATTATTTTACTTACCTTTAAGGATTTCTCCTACCTTGCCCTACATTAACAACAAGATTATTAAAGTGCATCTGCTATCAAAGACCTAGGGTAATAAAAGTGTCACACCCCTACATTAAGATAGCTCGTGGAGGAAAGGTAAAGGTAGCTTGCATTAGATGCGGAAGATGTTGTCATGGACCGAACGTCAGCTTAACAGCTTTCGATGTATGCAGAATTGCTAGGTTCATGGGGCTTCATTGGCGGGATTTAAGGGGTAGATACGTAAAAGCCATAATAGCTGATATGATAGCAATACCAGTTCTTCAAAGTGTGAACGGCATATGCGTTTTTCTAGAGGTTAATGAAAGGCCCACGTGTACTGTATATCCTGCTAGACCCATGAAGTGTAGGCTCTACCCATTCCTTCCATGTAGTCCAAGTCAAGTAGACGTCATCTATCTTGACGAATGTTGCAAAGGCATTGGAACAGGAGAACTTGCAGAGCCTCCATGGAATCTTTTAGAGCAATACTGCTCTGAATTAAGGATCCACTATATTAGGCTTTACCAATTAGTCTTCGAGAAAGGTTATGAACCTCTTCAAGCCTTAGAGAGACTTATTGACGATGCCTACATGGAGGTATCTACATCTCCGTAAACCATATGATCGATGTACTTCGTGGTTGGGAAGGGTCGAGTTAGAATTTTAATCGACCTTTATGTCGTACCATTTCCTACGCTTCTTGTTCTCACCTTCGTCCTCAATTTTCACCTCGTAAATTCTCGGTTTCTTTGAGTCTAACTCTATAATCTCCGCTCCTCGCGGTCTTCTTGTTTGCTTGAGATCGCTTTGCTCTTCAATAGAGACCTCTCTTACATGACTCTCTTCTATCGGTTTTATGTGAGACCTATAACTCTCACCTTCCCAGACGATCTTGGCGTTAGGATACTTCTCTTTAATGTGTCTCTCTATTTGGCTCCTATCAACACCCCCTTGAGCGGAAACTTTGACTATAGGCCTTCCGTAATTATCGTAAGTTACAGTTATAGAGTACATGGTTGAAGAGCTTTGCTTGAAACTTTCTAAACCACTTGTATCTTCATGTTCCTCAAACAGTTTCTTAAATCTCTCAAACATCTCATTTATTTCGTCAAAGAAGCTTTTACGACGAGTCATAGCTACTTCATTCACTTTAACATCTCTAAGGGTTAAATAAGCATTCTGACATCGTTTAACCGTTAGATTGAAGCATCATACTAGAAAGCGGAAAGTTAAAATTTTAGTTCAGCTTTGTTGGCTACAGCTAGAAAACTCCTTAACGCAAAGGGGTTAATAGGACCGTTAAATGTATTTAGGTGATGCACTTAATCAATTGGGGTTTCGAGTCTTGGAATTCTGCGAGAAATGCGGAGGCTTAATGAGGCCAATTAAGAAGGATGGAGAAAGCTACTTAGTCTGTAAGCGATGCAATTTTTCTAAGCCACTTAGCAGTAAGGTCTCCTCTTACTCCTCAAAGAGGGTTATAGAGGAGACGAAACATGGGAGAATTGGGATTATTGAGGATAAAGCTGAGCTTAGAAGGAAACTAAGAGAAGAGGAAAAAGAGCTGGAAGAGGAGAGGAGGAGGGAGCTTATGGATCTACTGAATAGAGAGATAGAAGAAACTGAAGGCTCAGAAGAATAGCTCCTAGTATCCTTCATGAAGGAGCTTTAAAGTGACTCCATCTAGTCGACAATTAAAGAGGGTCCACGAATCATCGCAAACCTCTCACCTTAATTCTTAAAGGGATGAGGTGAGAAGCGTCACACGTAGTGCTTGTCGTAAGATGCGTAAAGCCCTCTCTGCAAGTTGAAAAAGTAACTCCAAAATCATCCGCTATCTCCTTGACCATCTTCATTAAGTTTAACCTAACATCATCCCTTAAATACCTTGAAGAGCCATGTCTAAAACCTTCTTCGTAGTAGAGCTCATGCCAGTACTTCGCCTTATCAGGAAAGGCCTTAATCATCCTTGCTAAATTGTCGGGCTTCACCTTGTAAGTAGAAGATGATACATGTCTAACTCCGCACTTAACTACTTCTTCGATTAGTCTTCTCAACTTTTTTTCATCATCATTTAAGCCAGGCACTATAGGATCTACCCTGATGATGCATGGAACACCCATTTGGCTTAGGCACTTAATAGCTTTGAGCCTATCTCTAGGTTTAGGGGCTCCAGTCTCTATAATTGATGCTAGACCATCTTCGAGAGTTGTTATCGTGAAGCTGACGGTGCAATTACCCCTAGATATTAAGTCAGCATCCCTTACAACGATGTTGGACTTGGTTATTATCATGACCTTCAAACCACGAGACAGCAGCAGCTCCAAACACCTTCTTGTGAGACCTAGGCTTGCTTCTATGGGGGGATAGGGATCTGAGCTATTGGACATCGATATTGGCAGTTCTCTGTTGATCTTGATCAGATCCCTCATCAACCTTCGTTCAAGGTTGGCTTTAGGTCTGGACTCAGGCACCTTTATGTATGAGGTAGCGTAACAGTACAAGCACTTGTGACTACATCCTGAGTATGGAGAGAAGCTGTACTTTGGAGGACACGTACAGAACTTGCCTTTCCAAGGGTCGAAGGGGGTTACAACATTCATCTCTAAATTGAGATGAGAGGAGAGTGTAATATTTAAACTCTGAGAGACATCGCATTGTTTTTGAAGCCTTTTAGAACCCAACATCCCTGATTTACATGAGGACGCAATCCTTCGCAACCAATTTAAACCTCAGGGCTTGAAATACTATTAGCAAGCCGTGGTGTTGTTAATGCATCACTCCTTCCACTTAGAGATGTATGAGAAGCTGAGGAATAAACTCGATAAAGCTCCAATTGGGATGCCCAAAAGCCCTAGTGGCGTTGAGAAAGAGATATTGAAGCTGCTTTTTACTGAAGAGGAGGCAAGCCTTGCGCTCTACATGCCTCTCGTACCCTTCACCATTGAGCAACTAGCTGAAAGAACTGGAAAAGATGTTGAGTACTTAAAGAAGATGCTTGATGAGATGGCCAAGAAAGGGACCGTGTGGAGGGGATCTCGGGATGGCAATGTCGCGTACAGACTTTTTCCAGTCATGGTTGGACTATTTGAGATGCACTTCCTTCCTGGACCTGGTAATGATCCTCTACAACCAAAACTAGCTCCCCTCTTAGCTAAGTATTTTAAGGAAGCTTTCTACAAAGAGCTTGGGGATAGGAGACATCCTGTAATGAGAGCTCTGCCCGAAAGAGATACGATATCGCCTAAAGCACAGATACTACCCTACGAAGATGCTGTGAAGCTTGTAAAGGAGCGAGACTACCATGCAATAGGTTATTGTGGTTGTAGAATAATATCGAGGCTCATGGGTGAGGGTTGTAGGCGCTCTCTTGAGAACTGTCTTCACTTCGGCTCACTTGCAAGGTACATGGTTGAGCATGGCTTCGCGAGGAGGATAACAGCAGACGAAGCATTAAGCGTCTTGAAGAAGGCAAACAAAGAGGGGCTAGTGCACACTACTGAAAGAAGTCAGGGACCTATAAGCACGATATGCAATTGTTGTAGCGACTGCTGTGTATTCTTTAGGTCGATTCACGAGGCTAAGTATCCGAACGCAATAGCGTATTCAAGTTATGTTGCGAGTGTTGATGCAGAGAGATGCTTGGCTTGTGGGATTTGCATGCTTCGATGCCCAATGAAGGCCGTTGTGGTCAAGAAGGATAGAGAGCCAGCAAAAATTAACGTTGAGAAGTGCCTTGGATGTGGAGTCTGCGTTCCTACATGCCCGGTTGGAGCGCTAGAGTTGATACCGAGAGAAGAATTACCTGAAGTGCCTGATCGTAGGACCTACGTAGTGCAGCTCCTTGCGGACAGGGGGAAAGACTTCTCAGCTTTACTATAAAGGCTCCAAGAGAGAAAGGAAGGGTGAGGAACTTTACGTTATGTTGAAGCATTCTATAAACTTTAAACCTTCAATGCTTTTGCTACTCTTTCATTAAGTAACCGCCGAACATCATTGCCCATAGCAACGTCGGATAAGAAATCATGCGCTCTATTCCGCCTATCCCCAAGCCAAAGTCTATTCTTAATACGAATGAGACGAAGGCTATTAACGAAACAATGCCCAGTACTACTGAGAAGTAAGATGCAGGTGCCCCTTGAAACTTATAAGATGCTATGGCTGCCAAAGCCCCGAATACGAAAGCTAGTATAGCAGCTATGGCATGTGGCAATTGAAAGTCCATCGGGAATATTCCAACACCAGCACAACCAATTCCGCATAAAGCTAGAAAGCCTAGGAAAACCTTGTTGGTAATGGTCTTCCTCCTCCATAGAAAGTAAACTGCGGCTATGGCAGTTAAACCCAGCACTATTATTGATGCATTAAACATGAAAGCTGTGGGTGCCTGTAATGCTCCAAGCTCACTTATATAGTTCTTAGAGACGCTGTAATTGGGATATATACATTCGGCAATCAACATGAACAAAGCGAATTGTGCTGCTCCTACAAACATTAAGGCTCCAGCTACTCTATTACCGGCTTCTCCCATGTGTTATTCTATAAATACTTTGTAAAAGATATAAAGCTTTTTTACTCTACAGCTTGGTTGCATGGCGCAGTGAGTTGCTGACACTTTGAGACAACTCTACATTACAGCACATCATTTTATTAGAACATCAACTCTAAAGCTTTCTTAAAGTAGGAAAGATTTATGGTTGCGATGAGGTCGACCTGTCAACTTAAGATAAGGTGGCACTTAACGTTATATGACCTATATTTTTAAATAGTTGATTCATTAATCGATATATCGCAATATCAGCTACTGGTGAAAAAAATGTTAACAGTTTTTGTTCGCAGGGAGTACAAGGATTTATGTGAGGAAATACGTCGAGTGATCGAAAAGAGTGCTAATAGGTGTGTGGAGGTTGATGTTGTAAATAACCTCGAAGAACTCAAGTCTCGCTTAGAGAAGCTTCAAGCTGAAGAGGTGTTTCTCCTCTTTTTTGTAGGACCTAACGTTCTAAGCGAGTTGAAGAAGCTGTGCAGAGACGTCAAGTCTCTTGATGAGCTTGTGATGCACGTGACCGGGACCTTTACCAACGAACGCATAGTAATCTTGACCACATCAAGCGATGATGAGAGAGTCCTATTGGAGTTCAAAGCTATGTACGAGGTAACGCCGAGACAACTTGACATTTTGAAGGTCACAAGTAGGGATCTACGCTTCCTGATGAATGAACTAAAGAGGTTGATAACGTTAGGTTACAGCAAAGCTCTCTTAGGCTCTCCGGACTTGTTACTTTCGTCAAGTGAGGTCGAGGAGTTGTTTCTTGAAGTCGTGGGAGTTAAAGGAGGTTTCAGCTTTATTAATGCTTTAGAGGTCTTAGGAGAGGTTTTTAGCGTTCGAGGAGAAGGCTCTAAGCCTTCGAGCTTCGAAATTAAAAGAATTCTTCCATGTATAGCGGATTCAACTAAGATTAGGGTCATAGCTCAGCTTGATGCTTCCATAGGAAAGGTCCTGCCATACCTCTACTTGCACTTCAAGAACTCCAAGTACCTAGAGTCTCTCGGGGTCCTAACATTCTTGACAAATAGAGGAGAGATGGTATCTCTTTATTCATCGGGTAAGGTGTGCATTGTAAAGGTTGATAGTGAGCATAGAGCTGAGGAGATGCTTAGAGAACTTTTAATGCTAATATCTAAGGCCTATGAAGCCTATGTGAGACTAGGCCCTGTTAGAGAGGATACGCTTGAAGCTAGGAGAAGACTTAACGTTATGAGTATTTACTGGCTTCTACCTAAGACCAACTGTAGAGCATGTGGAGAGCCAGGCTGCATGGCCTTTGCATTTAAGCTCCTCTCAGGCGAGACTCAGATATCTAAGTGTAAACCTCTTCTAGAAGAGCCAAAGTTTAAAGACGCTTACGAAAAGCTTAAAGCCATGATGTCATCGCCAATAGGGTGGTAAACCTCATGCTCTTAGTCTTAGCTCTTAGCTCCCCGCAACAGCTAGCATGTAATGAGCTTTTCAGGATTTTCGCTCGGAAGACCATTGCACTATACCTTGCTAGTAGCGGAGTTTATGCAGCAATCCGCGGGAACCAAATTGATAACTTAGTGATCGAGGTTATCCAGAGAGGAGAGGTCAAGGTTTCGCTAGAAGATTTGAAAGTTCGGGGGCTAGGTATTGAGATGTTGATCGATGGAGTTAAAATACCAAGGGACTTCTACGGGGACTTTGTTAAAAAAGCTCTCCAGGTGAAGAAGGTTGTGGTACTATAGGTGTTAAAAATGAAGTTTGTCATTAAATTAATGCTTGGTCCTTACACCTTCCAACATTCTGAGGTAGCTCTTAAAATAGCTGAAAAAGCCCTTGAAAAAGGGGCTGAGACGGTACTTTTCCTGTATATGGATGGCGTTCACTGTGTAAAGAGAGGGCAGAAGCCGAGAGAGTTTATGAACATTGGGGAAAAGGTAGCTAGTCTAGCTAATAGAGGAGTTAAAGTTATTGCTTGCCTAAGGTGTGCAAGTGCAAGAGGATACTCGGATAATGATATCGTTGAAGGCCCTACATTGGAGCCTCTCCACGAGTTCGCTGAGCATGTTAAGGAAGCTGATGTGGTGGTAACGATCGGATGAGGGATTCTTCCAACTCTAAGAAGGTACTGATAATTATCACGAAGCCTCCATATGCCTTTGAGCACTCATTAGGAGGGGCGTACATGGCACTGGCTATAGCTGATAAAGGAATGAGGGTGTCGCTGCTACTAATGGAAGATGGAGTTTACTGTGCACTTAAGGGTCAGAGAAGCGAGACTATAAGCTTCGAAGACTTACTCTACGCCATTCACTCAAGCGGTATACCAATTTTAATATACAACGAATCACTCGCCATAAGGGGGTTGAAGGAAGAATTCCTCATGGAGGTGTGTAGAGTAATTAGCAACATCGACAACGTAATCGATGACTGCGACTACTTACTCTATTATTAAAATCGAGAGTTTGAGCGTTAGCATATAAGTTAGCGTTTAAGGTGGCTTTACGTGCTTAAGCTTCTCACTAGCTTGTTCTCCACTTACGCCCCAGTTTTCCTTAGGGACCTCTTGGATTACTACCTCAACAGCCTCTTTAGGGATGCCCATTTCCACAAAGACATTTGTTATCCCCGTTATGATCTTCTTTTTAGCTTCATTGGAGACGCCACTCCACATGTATACGTGAACTATAGGCATTAATCGACCCCCAACTTTGTATGTCTAAACGGTTAAATAAGCCTTGACCTTCATCAACGCACATAATGCAGTTAGCTCTTACCTTTAGAGCATCTAAATGTGGGACTAAAGAAATCACCTTTATCTAACATCTGCTATTAAGTCTACTTCAAGGTGGAGACTTTGATGCTTACAATTTTGAATACAAAATCTAAATACGACATTACCGGTGAGGTTCGAGAAGTATTAGATGATGTTGTAGGTTTAATTGTTGTGGGAAGAGGAGCTGCACTGCCTAATCCCCCGTCATACATTACAGCTTTGAAGTTACTTGAAAAGATAGATGAACTAAGTGTTGAAGAGGTCTTAGGTGCTTTAAGCAGGATAAGGGGAATATTCGTTGGAAATAAATCTAAGCTTGAAGAAGTTAATAAATGTTGGAGGTTCATTGGGTTAGCAGGTAAACTGATTGAAAATCTTGAGTTGAAGCACTCCTGGTGCTCATGCATAGGCTTGACTAGCAATAGCATAGGTAAGAGAGTTGCATTTGAGAGAATTCCTACACCAGAGTTAGCTCTCTCAGGAAACGTCATTGTAGGAGTAGAACTCTTCGACTTAAAGTGTAGGAAGATCGAATTTAGGGACTTACCGTTCATTAAGTTCAAGGAGACTAAACCCCCTCAATCACTAATAGATATTCTAGCTGACATAGTTGAAGCCAGCATTGGAGACATTGTTGAGAATTTAGAGGGAGTTGTGGAGGACATAGGGAGAGTGGTCGAAGATGCAGTCAAGAGAGAGATTGATGAGCTAAATCTACTGCTTTCTGAGGCATTGAAGGAGGGTGTGGCTTATGTAGAGCTTGACAAACTAGCTGATGAAATTTTTAATAACGTATGCAAGAAGGTAGGAACCTACGCTCTTGATTTAAGGAACATAGCTAGAAGGAGACTCATGCTCTAAAATGGTCCGTCACTTACATTTCAATGCGTTACGATTACTTAAATTGAAGCTGCCGTAATCATATGGTAGCTCACGTTACGTTGAAGTGCCGCTTAAAGCGAAACCCCCTTCCTTGCTGTGAAAACAGTACTAGTTTAGCGTTAACTTAGCGAAGTCGACGTTACAACGTCGTCTACGATCTCTATAGTACATTGGCAACATATAAATTGACGGTTTACGAAAGTTCTCGAAGACAGAAAGACCCTCTGAAGCACTACTCAAGAACCCAAAATTGGGATGGGACCTTGTAATTCGAGCCTATCAACTATCGTGAGGGCTATAAAATGGATGTGGCCGATAGCTACCTACTGTTAACGCTACTCCTCACGTTAGCTGCTGCTCTCGCCTGGGCATCAAAGAGACTAGGACTTTCTTACGTTGCTGGCTATATCATGGCTGGGGTAGTGTTAAGCTACATGATTCCAGCAGTGGGCGAAGAGAGCGTACTAATGTTAACCATATTCTCTGACATAGCAATAGCTCTACTGGCATTTGAAGTGGGTAGAGAGGTGGGTCTTGAGAACATTAAGAGGATTGGCTTAATACCGATAGCAATAGGTTTGGGTGAAGTTGTAGTATCATTTACTATGGCAACTTTAGTGGGCTTGGCTCTGAGACTTGAATGTAGTATCATAGTGCTGTTGGCCCTAATATCACTGTCCACTAGCACCGCTGTCACCTATAAGCTGCTGGAGGAACGTGGACTTCGCGATGATAAGGGGAGGCTCATCATGACTGTCTCCACGGTCGAGGACGTAATTCAAATAATAGCGTTAACTCTCTTACCGCAGTTTAGTCGTGGTCGTGTTGATCCACGTGCGGCAATAGAATCGATAACGCTCTCAATAGTAATTGTTACGTTACTCATACTAGTGGGAATCACCATTGTAAGGCACCTATTCACAAGGATAGTAAAGCCTGATGAATTTGGCCTAACACTTTCCGTATGTCTTAGCTTTGCCTACGCGATTATATCGAGGAGGGTGGGTTTATCACCAGCTCTAGGCGCTTTCGTAGCCGGATTGGCCTTGTCAGCCCATCCGCAAGCTAATGAAATATCAGAGCGCATGAAGCCCCTTAAAGAAGTATTCTTAGTAACGTTTTTCGTAACCATGGGCTTTAACGCTAACATAGCATCAACACCGTTACCGCTGATAGCAACGGCACTCGTTTTATGTCTCCCAGTAATAGCAATTAAGTTCGTAGCCTTCCTGATCTCAACTTGGCTTGTAAGTGGCTACAGCTTTGAAGATGTAGCTAAAATGACCTTCTTCGCCATCACCATAAGCGAATTCGGTTTAATTGTGGCTTATGAAGCAACTAGACTCGGCTTTGCTCCACAGCAGGTAATGATAGTTTCAGCAGTATCAACAATACTTGCGATGATAACTTCATCGATCCTCACCAAGGATCCTGATAAAAATGCAAGGAAGTTGTCTCGCCTAGTGCCAATGCCAATCAAGCTTTCCATTGATAACGCGTCTAAGTATTTAAGCAACGTGTTTGAGAGGAGAGTTGGTAAAGTGCTCTATGAAATGTTTATGAGAGTGGTGAAGGAAGGAGCACTGATGGTCTTCACGGCCTTTATCGCCTCATCAATGCTTTATGTGGTTGAACACTTCTCAGAGCCTCCCTACAGTCTCGCATTATCAATAGTTATTATATCTTTAGCGATAACCTTTATGGTAATCATAGCGTACCGAGTATATGTACACGCTGATGAGCTATGCTTCAGGCTTCTATGTGAGCGAAATATTTTGAAGCCGGAAATTAAAAAGCTCATGAAGGGGCTACTACTCGTAACCATAATGTCATTGGTTGCCTTGGTTGCAATAGTGACCTCAAGTCAGTACTTGTTGTTCTTATTTAGCAGGATTATGGGGTCTGACCTAAGTTATGCGATTACCTCCCTCATAATTGTAGCTGTCTTAGCATTGATATTCTTAGCAATCTTATCGAGATTTAAAAAGCTATTAACAGCATTTCGAAGCAATAGGGCATAATGGGTCAGGCATTTTTAAATCTCCATAAAACGCTTTTGCCCTTGCATGACATCCTCCAAGGCACTCTTCTACGTATCTACATGTTCTACAGAATACTTTGAAGGTTGGTGAGCTTAAGCTCTTAACGAGCTTGTTGCTTAGATATTCTTCCCAAGCTCTCGGAATCCCCATGCCGACTGACGTGACCCTCATATCTAAGGTGTCGCAGAGTAATACGCTCCCATCAGGAGCTATGTCAAGACCTGAAGCTATCATGCAGTGGCACACCTCAGCAGCTTTGGAGCATATGAAGGAATGTGCAAACGGTGAGCACCAGAATTCTATGCTAAGTCCCATTTCTTCAGCTGCTTGAACTGCCATCAGAAAAGCCTCTTTGGTCATGTCACTACTCGGCATCAACCCCTTATCAGCTCTCCCAACAGGTATAAGGGGGATGAGAGCGGCTTCTGTCACCTCCATTTTCGCACATAACCTGATGTAATCTCCTGTCTCATGATAATTGATCGTGTTTATGGTCATTATGGGTTTCAAGCGTGCTCCAAGCGCTTTAAGCCTTTGAATTCTACTTAGCAGTAGATCGAAGAAGGGCCCCCTTATCTTCGTGAAGGTCTCCTTAGTAGCACCGTCGATGCTTACTTGTACTTCGATGTCTCTCTTGGCTAAGAACTTCATTAACTCCTCCTTTAATAAGAGGGTGTTCGTGACTATGCTTACTTCAAGCCCTCTATCTTGAGCTTCCATGATTAACTTGGGCAAGTCATCTCTTAAGGCGGGCTCGCCGCCAGTTATTGAAAAATGCCTTGCATTGATCTCGGAGAGCCCTTTAATCATCTTCAATGCCTCGTCAGTTGAGAGCTCATGTGAATTACTAAAGCGAGCTGCGTAGCAGTGCTTACAGCTTAAGTTACACCTTCCAGTAGCAATCCATACGACGAGCTCGCAGGAGCTCACAACAAATCACCTCGAGCAGATGCTAAGCTGAGAACGCGCAGGTATCTTCAGGTTAGACATCAATAGCGATTGCTAGGGGGTAATATAACGCTTTCTCTAAGGATTCTTGAACCTCAATAAGAGGTCTTGTAACCCTCTCGTGCGTACTTCATACTTACATTCTACATGATTCTGCTATGAGCTTAGAGGTCAACTCAACGGCTTCTTGAACTCTCTCCTCGTCAACACCTCTAACCCCACAAGCTACTATCAGTATGTTCTTGGTGCTTGCATTAACCATCGTGTATACGGAATCTCTATGAGGAAACAGGTGTATAATCGTACCCCTCGAATCAACCAGCACTATATCCCTGCTAGTTAACCTCTCAGGGTCACCACCTATGGGGTAGAATAACTCTCCTTCACGGGCTCTCCTAAGAGTTAATGGAGGCAGTATCTTATCCAAGTCGTATATCCCTATGGGGACCATGGTCTTCATGGAAGCAACATTCCCTAAATCAACAACGTTATTTATTAAAGGTATGGAGCCCGTCTTGAGGGCCCTCCTTATAAGGGCCTCTGAAGAAGGTCTTACTTTGGTTGGATCTATCCCTAAACCCCAGTAGAAGTCTCTATATGCTCTGATTACTGGATGTCTCTTTAAACCCTCCAAGGTCAAGGTGAACCTCACCTCTTCTACAGTCTTTCTCACCATACTTGTAACATACTCGTTCAAGCTTGAATCGTAGACCTTAATGCATCGAAGAATGTTCCACTTCAAAAAAGCCCCTAAAGAAGCTACCTGTTCTTCCACAGTTATCATGGTATTCAGGAACACTTGCGTTAGACAAAGTTTAAATTCTTATCCCTTGCCACTCTTGGGTGGCGGAGGTAAACCGCCGATGTGGGAGCCGGACGCCGCATAAACATCAAAAAGAACTCACAAAGCAATCATTGGTGGAGTGAGCTTCTAAGCGAGAAAATACTATTCTTCACCCCAGGACCCACCTACGTACACCCAAGGATTTTAAGGGCTCTTAGCAGGCCAGTTGAGCCCCATTCTTATAGAGGTTTCATAGAAAAGTATAAAGTTACCTTGCAAAAGCTCAAAGCCCTCTTTAAAACTGAAGGAGAAGCTTTCTTGTTCGCTGGCTCTGGAACGTTGGCTCAAGAGGTTATGATCTTAAATACCATTAAACCCGGTGATAGGGTACTGTGCTTAGTGAGCGGCTTCTTCAGCTCAAGGTTCAAGGACATGGTCTTGAGGGCTAAGGGTGTGCCAAAGGTTGTTGAGAGACTGGATGGAAGAGGCTTCATGGGGAAGGAAGTAGAGAAGCTCGTTAAGAGGGATAACTTCAAAGCCATAGCGATAGCACATGTTGAGACGTCAACAGGAGTCGCATCTTACATAGATGAAATAGGTGAGGTAGCATTAAAGCATGGAGTTAAGCTACTTGTAGACGCTGTAGCCTCTTTGGGAGCTATGGACGTTAGGGTTGACAAGTGGGGAATTACGATATGCGGGAGTTGTAGTCAAAAGGGTATAGGAGCTCCACCAGGATGTACTCTGATAGCTGTCAACAAGCAGTTCGTTGAGGAGCTAGAAAAGCGAGACCATGACGTGCCAACTTTCTACGGCGACTTAAAAATGTGGCTCAACGTAGTAAGAGATCCTGAAAACTACCACTCAACCCAGCCTACAAGCTTGGTCTATGCAGTTGATGAAGCTTTAAACATGATTTTCGAAGAGGGTTTAGAGAATAGGTTCAAGAGACATGAAGTTATAGCTGAAGCTATCAGGGCAGCTATAAGGGCTTCAGGCTTGAGGATCTTCGCTAAGAAGGGCTTTGAAGCAAATACTGTAACCACCGTACATAAACCAGACAATTTGGATAGCGTTAAGCTTAGAAGCGAAATCGAGTGTCTTGGAGTGGTAATAGCGAGAGGATCAGGCCCCTTTAGGTACACGACATTCAGAATAGGTCATATGGGTTGGATAACTCCAAGTGACACATTAGCTTTGGTATCATCCCTTCAACTAACGCTTCGAAGGATGGGCTGCAATCCTAAGAGGGACATGGTTAAAGCGGCTTTAGAAGTCTTGGCATCATCAACGTTACGTTAACACTGAATCTTATCGACCCTTACCTTCTCTCTTTCTCTAACACTTCTCAGCAGCTTAGGATCTTCAATTATCTTGCCTATTATATTGACTGGACTATAAGGTTTTATTACATCTGGCTTTGGGCTTATCGGAGTAGGTCCAAAGAATAGGCAAAGTGAAGGCTCCTCTGGCCAGTAGGCTACATCGCCCACTTCAACCACATCTCTGGGGTTCTCTGGTGGAGCTGAGAATGGTACTGGGAAGTATACTTCATCGCCCCACAGCTGAACTTCAGACTCGAATGGAAGCGATGACAGAAGTACCTCTACTGTCTTAGGACTCTTGCTTGGATCGACTTTACATCTCACCGATAATCCTGACTCAAAGCTTACCTTTATGATTATGGACCTCTCAGTCATTACTTCACCTCGTAGCATGGTTGAGGAGTTGTGAAGAACCTTCCTCCAGCGTGGAGAAGCACATTTGCCCGTTCGTTCCACAAACCATTAGTCAAGAGCTCTTCGTCAGCATATGCTGCTACTACCTCAGCTACATACACATTGCACTCGCCAGCCTTAATGTAGTCAATAAGCTTACATTCTAAGTGTCCTATACATTGCTCTATTATGGGGACACTAACCTTCCTAGCTGGCTGAGTTGTAAGCCCGGTTATGGCGAGCTTGTTTGTTCTTCTACCACTTCTAGAGCCTGCTATCCAAACAGCTTTAATCAGATCAGCTGATGGTATGTTGACCGTGAATTCCTTCTTAGTCTCTATGAGCTGATGCGTGTAGCCTCTCCTCCATAGCGATAAAGCTATCATTGGGGGCTCCTCGCTCACAGGAGTGATCCAAGAACATGCCATGACGTTTGGTCTTCCCTCACTGTCAACTGAACACACCAAGACTACTGGCCTAGGATGGAGCAGATAGTAAAAAGGCTCTACATCTTTCTTCAAAACTTGACACCATAAGAGATTATCTCTGCCACCTTCTTAAACATTAATCAAAGGAAGTGAAGCTGTGCTTAACATGAATTTTGAACAAACTCCTAGAATCATTAACCTCTATTCAACCGCACCTTACTACAACTTTAATCAGCGGTTCAAGGGCTCAAAGTACATAACTCCACCAGGCTCTTAGCCGTCCATTGTCATCACATAATAAAAAGGTAGAGACTTTCGATGTAATCTCACAGCTCAAGTAGGGTAGACAAGAAGCTGCTAAATATGTGGAACACACGTTGGGATGCACTAAGATCTAGAGGAGTTCTATGAGTTTACAGAGCGAGAACTTATGCTTCACAGAATAGTCACGCCACTTTAATGTATGAGAGTGCGAGCAATAGGTCTCTGAAATGCACTTCTAGTAGCTGTCTAACAACAAAATGCCAGCTTTATCCACTGCTCGAGTATGTTATGTAGAACCTATAGGCTTATGAGGGCCAAGGTTGAAATCGCAATCATAACAGTAATTGTTACTTCGTGCTGAAGTGTTAAGAAGATTAGAAGAATCTTAAATTGAGCTCTTAGTAAAGATGTTAAACCCTAGCTAAGCCATGAAGTCCTCAGCACATGGATCCTACAAGTGCCCTCTATATGCTAAGTTTCTGAGCTTGTGGTCTTAGTCTCCTAATCATAGTGGTGAAGGCACTCACTTCTTTTACTGTTTAATTCGCTCACCTTTCTCAGAAATTCTTCTTTAGTTATGAAGCCTTTTTCTTCAAGTAGTTTAGTTAGGCTCCATATCATAATCTCTTGCCGCTCTATTACCGAGATCAATGAATCTATGACACTCATTATGGCGTTAAGCCCTTGATTGGAAACTATTGCTTGAATTATGTCTTCCAGTGACCCCTCATCGAAGTCCTCAGTCTCAATACTTCCTTGAACTTGTACGTCTTCAGGTGTTACCGGGATTTTTCTGGGTAAAGTCGGTTGAGACAAATTTTCACATCCAGTTTGACTCTACTACACTTTACACTTGGGCTGAATTATTTAAACTAGCTTGAAGCTTAATCCTCTGCTTACTTACTCCTCTCCTTCTTCTTTGACGTAGCTTCATCTTGAGTACCTTGACGTCATTGACGTCAGATCCCTTCACTATATACAGCTTCACCTTATTCAGACAAAGTTTCTTGGCTATGAGTTTAAGAGCCTTATTTAAATCGTCGACAGTTGCTCCAGCAGCATATTTATGACCGCCACCACCCAGCTTGGATGCTATCTTGGAGCAGTCGACTCCTGAATCTTCTCTTGAACCTAAATGTATCTTGTACTTTCCATTTTTTGAGGTTATGACGCAAGTTACCTTTACACCTCTCTTCTCAAGAGTTATCATGAGATTTCTTGGGGAAATATCCTCTTCATTATCTAGCTTCACGAAGACGTTGTCTTCTATGGGTATCTTCTCAGCTAATAGTCTCGTCCTCTCTCTTCTCTCTTTGTTGTGAAGAATCCATTTCTGAAATTCAGGTAGCTTAAGTGCTTCTAAACCGAGCTCACTTAGAAGCTTAGCTAGTTTAACCCTCTTCCTCCTTGGGCTACCCTTAACAGCATCATTAAGGTTCCAAGCATCACTACTCACTATGTTCGCAGTATCGCACTCATTAGCTAGTTCAACTAGCTTTAACGCCGTGGGGTCATCTTCAAGCTTGAAAGCTTTTAACGCTAAAGCTGCTGCTGAAGGAGATGATGGATCGTGAAAGACTTCTTTAACGTTGGGGTTGGGCTTGTTCGTCTTATGGTGGTCAATAAAAACGCTAGCTTTTGGTGGGCACGGTAGGTCTAAGACGTAGTCCCACTTAAACATGTTGATCCAAGAGCCTCTCTGTATTTCAAATGGTTCTGCCAGTACGACAAGACCATCACCCCTCACATATCTAAGGAAGAGAGAAGCGCAAACTATTCCATCAGCATCACTTGAATGGCTTAAGCAAGTCTTCTTACCAATTAGCTTAGCCCAGATTAAGGAGAGCATATCTAGGATCCACGACATGCTCTTTACATTCCCTTAATTTCCTTGCTGCCTTTCTTTCAGCTTCTTGAATATTAATGCCTTGTTTATTGCGTCAACGAAAGCTGTAACAGATGCTATCACAATGTCCTTGTCCACAGCCTTTGCTTTGAATATTGACCCTTCGGGGTCTCTTATAGCTATTTCAACGCTCGCTAAGCTATCAGTCCCTCCGGTTATTGCCTCTAACTTAAATTCACTTAAAGTGTACTGGCCTAACATTCCTAAAGCTTTCTCAATAGCTTTAGCAGAAGCATCAACGGGTCCTACGCCTATAGATGCTGTCCTAAAGTCCTTATCGAAAACTTTCAGTAGTACTGAGGCTGTCGGGGTTATGGTGTTTCCAGTAACCACGACAAGCTCTCTGAGTACCACTGGTTTCTCAAACTCTGGGATGCCACTTATGATTGATTCAGCTATCGCTAATACGTCCTCCTCCATAACCGCTTTCTTCTGTTCTCCAAGCTCTCGAATCTTCTCAGCTATCTTTATAAGCTGCTCTTCAGTCGCTTGTATGCCAAATTGCTCTAAGAGAGCTTTAATGCCATGCTTACCACTATGCTTCCCAAAGACTATCCTCCTAGTCTGACCAACGTACTCTGGTGGGAAGGGCTCGTAAGTTATTGGCTCCTCTATAACTCCATGGACATGTATTCCAGATCTATGGGCAAAAGCATTTTTACCCACTATTGGGTAATTGGGAGGATTGTACACTAAACTGTACTTCTCAACAAGCCTACACGTCTCAGTTAAATACTCCTTCCTTATCTTCGTCTTAACTCCGTATAGAGCCTCTAATGCAACGACTACTACTTCAAGTGCTGCATGTCCTGCTCTCTCGCCCAAACCATTAACTGTAACGTGCACTTGTTTTGCCCCTGCAACTATCGCTGCTAGAGCATTTGCATTTGCCATGCCCAAGTCATTGTGGCAGTGAACTGATATCGGGACAACTACTTGCTCTTTTAAGGTCTCTATTAAGTACTTCATAGCTTCAGGGGACATGACCCCAACAGTATCGGGTACGTTTATCCTATCAGCTCCAGCTTCGACCGCTGCTTTGTACATCCTCACTAGGAAGTTTAAGTCCGTTCTCGTAGCGTCCTCGCACGAAAACTCGCATACAACGCCGTGATCCTTTATGTAATTGATTATATCGACTGCTCTCTCCACTACTTGATCAGGGGTCATCTTGAGCTTGTACTTGATGTGCCAGTCAGATGTGCCTATAAAAGTGTGGATTGCATCAACATCAGCCTTCAACGCTTGATCCACATCGAACTTTAGAGTTCTAGCTAAGGCACATATCTCCGCTTGAAGCCCTAAGTTAGCTATACTCTTGACTGCTCTGAACTCGTCATCCGAGCTTGCGGGGAACCCTGCTTCAATAGTGTCTACACCCAATTTATCGAGTTGCCTAGCTATCTCCACTTTCTCATCAACCGTGAAGACTACACCAGGTGTTTGCTCACCTTCTCTAAGAGTAGTGTCGAATATCCTGACCTCACCAATTTTAAGCGTGCTAGCAACCTTCTTTGCGTACTCGCTCACGAAAGGTATCTTGTCAATTGACAAGTGCATCCACCATTCATCTTTTCCCTCTTATATGCTCAGCTAAGCCTTAATTGTTTGCTGCCCCTCACTCCTATATGGTCTTAAAGACTTTAGAATTAAGTGCGTATGAGTACCACTAACACCCTTTATCTCTCTTATCCTCTCAAGACATTCATTTAAATCTGATACAGATTGGGCTAGGACCTTAACTTGAAGGTCATAGTCACCACTTATCTCGTAGACTTCGACCACCTCCTTCATGGAGGCTATTCTCCTTGCTATTGATGTCGTATAGACGTTGGGCTCACACTTAACTAGTATAACGCTCTCTATCATGGATGGGATCTCAGGCTTTAGCTTCATGCCTGTGATCTTCTCGGCTAACTCTATTAAGTCAGCATCTCTATACGTTCTAACGTCACTTCTGTTCTTAATTAATTCGACCATTTTTTCAAGCTGTTCATCAGTGAGCTGTATTCCAAGCTCTTCGAGCTTTGACTTTACAGCATGTTTCCCTGCATATTTGCTTACCACTATCTCCCTCTTCCTACCTACTAGCTCTGGCGGAACAACCTCATAAGTTGAGGGATCGTAGAGAACTGCTGCTATGTGAACTCCACCCTTATGAGAGAAAGCATTCTCACCAACTATGGGAGCGTGAGGTGGCACGACTACGCCGCTAAACCTCTCAACTAAAGCTGAGATCCAAGGAAGCTTATCGAGCTTAACTACCTCGATGTCGTAGAGAGCCTTTAAGGCAATACTTATCGTCTCAAGGCTTGTGATGCCTGCTCTCTCACCAATCCCATTAACCGTAACATGAACTCCCGTAGCCCCTCCTTCAAGTGCTGCTAGAGCATTAGCAACAGCCATGCCTAAGTCGTTGTGACAGTGACAGTCGAACTCAGCTCCTCTAACGTCATTAGTTACCCGCTCAAAAAGCTCCTTGATCTTCCAAGGTGTCATTATGCCCACGGTGTCTGGCAAGCTTATTCTATCAGCTCCAGCTTCAACAGCTGCTTTACAGATTCTTACTAAAAAGTCATATCGTGCTCTCGTACCATCTTCAGCCGTAAACCTTACCTTTACTCCATGGCTTTTAGCGTACTCCACTGTATCAACAACCTTCTTAACTGCTTCATCCTCAGTCATCCTCATAGACCTCAGTTTGGCGTTCGTAACCCCGAGGAATATGGCGATCCTATCCACGTCGCACGATATGGCTTTCTCCACATCCTTTATGTTAGCTCTACAGTGAGCAAGTACTTCAGCTGAAAGACCCTCGCGAGCAATAAGTCTAACAGCTTGATGTACGTCTTCAGAAACATTTGGATCCCCTGCCTCAATCATGTGAACTCCTATGCTGTCCAAGGCTCTAGCTATCTCCAGCTTCTCATCAATCGTGAAGCTTACCCCCGGAGTTTGCTCACCTTCTCTTAGCGTGGTGTCAACTATTAGTACCTTAGATATTGGCATGATGAATCGGCAGATAATATAGAAGACCTGCATTTAAAATTTTCGGAAAGATAAGTACGATTTTAGAACCATCATCTTTCATTATTTACACCATGCTTTTCGTAGAATAGGCCTAAGCTCCTTAATCTCGAAGACTGCTTATCCTCCACACCCAGCATGAGCGTAGATCTAAGCAATAATGCTCATCACATAGTCTGTGTAGCATCTTGCTACTGATACTCAACTTAACGACGCTTGAGTAAGGTTTAATAGTCTCACATGCGCTGTGCTTGGCTAAGTAGCTGGAGGGTTACTCGGTGGCTAGGAGGGCTCCAGTTCACCCAAATACCAAGAGGCACTAGAGACCTTGTTCCTCCATACAGCGAAGCTTTCAGGTACGTTGAGGCGAAGCTTTTAGAAACATTCACTTTATGGGGTTACAGAGAGGTAAAGACTCCACTTTTTGAATACTTAGACTCCCTATCAAGGGGGGTTGGTAGTAGCTTAGTTCAATCTATGTTTAAGGTTCAGGATGATGATGGTAGGCTCATTGCATTCAGAGCTGAAATGACAACTCCGGTAGCAAGGCTTGTTAGCTCTAAGATGCTTAAGGAGACCATGCCTCTAAGGCTTTGCTACGTGAACAATGTAGTAAGGTTCAAGGAAAGTTATCCAGGTTATCCACGAGAGCTATGGCAGGCTGGTATTGAGTTGATAGGTTATCGTGGAGTTGACGCTGATGCTGAGGTAATATTATTAATGCTAACGTCGCTCAACGAGCTAGGTTTAAATGACGTCAAAGTAGATGTCGGTCACGCAGGGATATTTAAAAGGCTGTTAGCTCTAGCAGAGCTCAAGGAAGAGAATGCTGAGAGGGTTAAAAGCTTCGTCTCCATGAGAGACTCGACCGGTTTGAAGAGCTTGTTAAGGAAGTCTGGTTGCGATGAAAGCATCGTGAGGGCCTTTGAGCTTGTTTGTGAGCTTAGGGGTCTAAAGGTCATTGACGAAATCGTAAGTATCTTGGGCGACAAAGAGCTTCTTAAGCAGGTAGAAGAAGTGAGATTGTTATTCAAGTTATTGGAGAAGAGCGGCCTTCAAAGTAAGGTATCATTAGATCTAGGGCTTGTTAGAGGGTTAGATTACTATACTGGCATAATCTTCGAGCCCTACACATCGACGTTTGGCAGAGCTCTTGGTGGAGGTGGAAGGTACGACGATTTGATAGCTTCATTTGCGGGAGTGGAAGTTCCGGCAACAGGTTTTGCATTGATCGTCGACTATTTAGTTGAAGCTGTTGGTGTAGAAGTCATAGCTCAGCGATTAAATAAGAGGAAGCGGGTAATAATAGTTCCTGCAAGCTATGAGCATTACGAAGGAGCGTTGGCAAGGGCTCAGAGCCTTAGGGACCAAGGCATCATAGTTGAACTTCACCCAATAAACGACATTGAAGGTGCTAGAGCGAAGGCTGAGAAGATTGGGGCAATACTTGAAGTGGTGGAGTGAATGAGGAAGTTAAGAATAGCGATTCCAAATAAGGGAAGGCTTCACAAGCCCTCACTAGATCTACTGACTAGAGCCAGCTTCAACATTGAGGAGGTCTCAAGATCTTACACTATGACCGTTGGGGGTCTCGAGATCATCTTTGCAAGGGCAGCTGACATACCAGTGTACGTCCACTTCGGCGTGGTCGATTTAGGAGTTACCGGCCACGATTTGGTCTTAGAGAAGGACGTCGACGTCTACGAACTTCTAGATCTTGGATTTGGATGGTGTAAGATGGTGGTTGCGGTCCCAGAAGAAAAATCAATAAATAGCGTGTACGAACTGTCTCAAGGCTCTAGGATTGCAACAAGTTTTCCGCGTATCACCTCACGCTACTTCGAGAGTTTGGGGTTGAGTGTGGAGGTGATAGAGGTTGAGGGAGCGGTTGAAATAGCTCCAAGACTTGGACTCGCTGACGCCATAGTTGATTTAACGACAACTGGGATGACACTAAAGGAGAACAACTTAAAGGAGATAGCCGTGATACTAGAGAGTACTGCAAGACTTATATGCAATAAGGTGTCCTTCAGGACAAGGGAAGAGGAAATCATCGAATTAGTGGAGAGACTGAGGTCATCTAGATGAAGATCTTTAACTTAAAAGAGAAGATGCATGAGGCTCTGAAGGAGGCATTGAAGAGAGGACTCGAAGCATTTGAGGAAGCAATCGAGATAGTCAAAACAATAGTGAAGGATGTTAGGGATAAAGGGGATAAAGCTGTCAAGATATACGATAAGAAGTTCTCTAAAATAGCAAATGACTACGAAATTAGAGTTTCGAGGAGTGAGATCGATGAAGCCTACTCGCATGTTGATAGAGACTTCATAGAGGCCTTGAAGACAGCAATAGACATAGTTAGGAGGTTCCACGAGGAGGAGAAACCGAGACCTTGGATTAAGGAGATAGTGAGGGGGGTGAAGGTTGGAGTACTACCGAGACCAGTTGAGATCGTAGGTCTGTACATCCCTGGTGGTCGAGCCCCTTACCCTTCAACAGCAATAATGACTTGCATACCTGCGAAAGTTGCCGGGGTAAGCAAAGTAGTAGCGTGCACTCCTCCAGGACCCGATGGAAAATTAAACCCCTACGTTCTAGTAGCTCTTAATGAATCGGGCGTTGATGAGGTCTATAAGGCTGGTGGAGCTCAAGCCATAGCAGCCATGGCTTATGGAACTGAGAGCATAACTAAAGTGGATGTTGTAGCTGGACCTGGTAACATCTACGTGACGGCTGCTAAGTACCTTGTAAGCAATGTAGTGGGCATTGACGTGCTAGCGGGTCCAAGCGAGCTACTGGTTATAGCTGATGAGAGCGCTGACCCGAAGTTGATCGCCTTGGATCTAGCATCCCAAGCTGAACACGATCCCCTATCTCAAATAGCTCTTGCAACGACCGACTTAAGAATAGCGAAAGAGGTTGTGGAGGAGCTTAAGCTGATAGCAGAGGAGAACCTTGTAGTGGGGGAGGTTCTTGAAAAACACTTTATCGTAGTCTATGGAGACCCCAAAAAGCTTGTGGACTTCGCAAATGCCTACGCTCCTGAGCATCTCCAGCTCATGGTTTCTAAACCAGAGGAGTACATTAACGATATAGGAGCTAGCGGGATTCTACTGGTGGGGGTTAATAGTCCAACAGCTCTAAGCGATTATTGTGCAGGCCCCAGCCACGTACTGCCAACTGGTAAATGCTCTAGGTTTAGAAGTGGTGTCTCAACGCTAACGTTCACTAAGCTTATGCACTACGTAGAGGTTGATGAGCTTAACGAAGAGATATTCAGAGCTGCGATAAAGCTGGCTGAGGTTGAGGGCTTTAAGCTCCACGCTGAAGCATTGAGGAGGAGGCTTAGAGGTTGAGCGTTGAGGCTTACGTAAATCCTCACGTAAAGAGACTCTCTAGGTACGAAGTTCAAGAGAGGAGAGTCCAAGCAGTAAAGGTCTACAAACTCGATGCCAATGAGAACTTAGTGCTGGATGAGAACTGGGTTAGAAGCTTAGTGAGGGAAGCCGTTGAAAAAGTTGACGTAAGGCTATACCCACCAATCTATGCCTCCAAAGCTGTTGAGGCAATAGCAGAGTTTCTAGGGATCTCGAGGAGGAACGTGATAGTCGATAACGGAAGTGACTCGATAATAGACTTAATAGCTAAGTGCTTTGTTGGCCAAGGAAGAGCCCTTATAGTTGAGCCAACGTTCGAGATGTACAGATTTTACGTTGAGGCTCTTGGAGGTTTAGCAGAAAGCTTCTACATGAACGAAGGCTTCACAATAAATGTCGACGAACTACTTGAAAGAGCTGAAGGAGCAAAGGTAGTATTCCTGGCATCCCCCAACAATCCCACAGGTACGCAGCATCCGAGAGAGGTAATAGAAGCAGTAGCTGAAGAATTCGATGGAATTGTAGTGGTTGATGAAGCTTATGCGGACTTTGGGGACTTCAGCTTATGGGATTTACCGTTAAGGTATGACAACGTCATAGTCCTAAGGTCATTTTCAAAAGTTGCTGGACTAGCAGGTCTCAGAATAGGTTATGCTGTAGTGAGCGAAAAAGTCTATAATTTCCTCAGTAGACTTCAATCACCATACTCCGTCAATTCATTAGCTCAAGAAGTCCTGCAACTTGTTTTAAGTAGATGGGATTTCGTGAAGAAAGCAATTGAGGAGATAAAGATCGAGAGGGACTTTGTCATTAGAGAGCTCATGGTTATAAATGGGGTAAAACCATACCACTCAAAGGCAAACTTTGTGCTATTTAGAGTTAACGCCATGAGCTCGAAGGAGTTAGCTGAAAGGTTGGCATCTATGGGCATTTATGTTAGAGAAAGAGACTTGAAGCCATTGTTGGAAAACTGCATTAGAGTGACTATAGGTCCTAGAAGCGTTAACAGGCTCTTCCTAAATGCGCTAAGAAGTCTACTAAAAATAAATAGATAAATGTAAAAACGGAAAATTTGTATTAAACAACTTTATCGCTCTTAAACCTAAAATGATCGCACTTGGAGGAATAGTATTTGAGGAGGGGGAAAGTTGAGAGAAAGACCTTAGAAACCCACGTAGAAGTTGAGCTCGAGCTTGATGGTAGCGGCTCATGCGATGTTGAAACCGGCTTCCTCTTCTTGGATCACATGCTCAAGACATTGGCCTTCCATGGCTCTCTAAACCTAAACATTAAAGTAATTGAAGGCGACTTAGAGCATCACATAGCTGAAGACATAGGATTAGCAGTCGGCGAGGCGTTAGCTAAAGCTCTTGGAGGGAGAGAAGGAATAAACAGGTTTGGTTGGGCTATAATACCAATGGATGAATCCTTAGCCCTTGCCGCCATAGACCTGTCAGGTAGACCCTCCTTTCATGCAGATCTAAACATCCAAACAAGCTACATCGAGGACATGAAAGTCGAGGACCTAATTCACTTCTTAAAGTCGATGAGCGAATCAGCTAGAATGGCGCTGCACTTAAGAGTACTAGCTGGGGTCAATGACCACCACAAGGTTGAAGCAGCATTTAAAGCTCTTGCGTTAGCGTTAAAACAGGCTGTTACCGTAAATCGTAGCGGCATTCCAAGTACAAAGGGCTTACTGTAGAAGTGTGTGAGACATGGTTGTAGTAGTGATAATCGACTATGGAATTGGAAACTTGAGGAGCATTAAGAGAGGGCTTGAGATAGCTGGTGCAACACCCATAATAACTAATAAGGGGGAGGAAATCGCGAACTCTGATGCAATAGTCCTACCAGGAGTAGGATCTTTTAAGAGTGCTATGCAAAACCTTGGCGTCACGCTTTACTCGTTACAGGAAGCTATAAGGAGTGGAAAGCCTGTTCTCGGCATATGCCTTGGGCTTCAATTGTATTTTGAGAGAAGCGAGGAAGGAGGAGGTATGAGTGGACTGGGCCTCATTGAGGGCTATGTCGACAAACTTCCAGCTACCGTCAAGGCCCCTCACATTGGTTGGAACACCATTAATATCAGAGTCTGGAGCCCAATAATTGACGGTATCTCAGATGGAGCCTACATGTACTTTGTTCACTCATACAAAGTGAAACCTAAAAGACAGGAAAACGTGGTCGCAACCACAACTTATGGATGTGAATTCCCCTCAATAGTTGAAGCCAAGCCTTTAATCTTCGGAACGCAATTCCATCCTGAGAAGAGCAGCAAGAATGGCTTGACCCTATTAAAGAACTTCGTAAATCTTGCTAAACGGTGAAGTCGATTGAAGATGATGCTAGACATGGACATAGTTGGTCGAAAGGTCGTGAGACTCAGTGTGAACAGTACGGATGAAGTAACTATCTACCACCTGAAACCCCTTAAAGCTTTAAGGGAGTGGAAGCAAGAGAGTGTTGAAATGGTCCACGTAGTAGATCTAAATGCATCTCATGAATTGGTAGCAACATGGGCATCACACTGTAGCTGATATCCAGAGCTAATGTTGAGGCAGGTAACTAGAGAAATTAGAAGGGTAGAGGAGCCATGAAAGTAGGTCGGGACTGTTAGGTGATTGTTATGCTCACTAAGAGAATCATACCTTGCTTAGACGTTAAGTTGGGTAGGGTTGTGAAGGGAGTTAAATTCGTAAATTTACGTGATGCAGGCGATCCAGCTGTATTAGCAGCGTACTACGAAGATCAAGGAGCTGACGAAGTCGTCTTCTTAGATATAACTGCCTCCTACGAGGGGAGGAGGACGTTGATAGAAGCTGTTGAGAGGACAGCGGATGTTTTAAGCATACCATTCACGGTTGGAGGTGGCATTCGAAGCACAAATGACATAAGGGATCTACTAATTGCTGGAGCCGATAAAGTCTCGATAAACACTGCTGCCGTCAAAAACCCTCAGCTTGTTAAGGAGGCATCAGAGGTCTTCGGCTCTCAATGCATAGTGGTGGCGATAGATGCGAAGAGGGTCTTGAAGAGCGAGAAGCCTAATCCTCAAGGATGCTACGTCAAGATTAATGATGAAGAAGTTTGGTGGGAAGTTTATATCTACGGTGGTAGACAACCAACGGGGATCGATGCCATTTGGTGGGCTAAGAAAGTTGCTGAGCTTGGAGCTGGAGAGATACTCTTGACTAGCATGGACAAGGATGGCACCACTGATGGCTACGATATAGAGTTGACGAAAGCTGTTGCCGAGACAGTAAACATACCAGTTATTGCTAGTGGTGGTGCAGGAAACCCACACCACATCTACGAAGTGCTAACTATGGGTAAAGCTGATGCAGCACTGGCAGCTTCAATATTTCACTTCGGCGTTTACACCGTAGTAGACGTGAAAAGGTACTTAACTGAAAGAGGTGTTCCAGTAAGACTGTAAACAAACTCTAAAAGCCAAAGTCGCGTTACAGCAACATTACTATTGGAACGGTCATGAGAATGCAATAATCACTAGTATTGGTAGAGGAGCACGGTCAATGCAGTCAAGAACGTACCTCCAGCTAAGACATAGCCTGCAGCCAACACCAATGCTATTAGAGAAACCCAGAAGAACGATATTCAAAGCACTAAGGTAAGCTTTAGAAGCTTTAAGGCGATGACCTTAAATGTGGCTGACTGCTGAATTAAGAGGCATGGGATCCCCGCTGGCGTCATGTGGTGAGAATAGGTGAAAGTAATTCCGGCGATCGATGTCGTTAGTAGAAAGGTTGCAAGACTCTACATGGGCGATATCGGTAAAGCTACCGTCTATCAGTTGAGACCTATTGAGGCCTTAAGGAAGTGGGAGCAAGAGGGTGCTGAGATAGTCCACATAGTAGATCTAGATGCAGCTCATGGCAGGGGTAGCAACATGGAGGTAATACTGCAACTCATAGCTGAAGCTAATGTAGAGGTGCAGGTAGCTGGGGGCATTAGAAGCCTAGATAAAGCGCTCATGCTGTTGGAGGCAGGTGCATCACGAGTTGTCATTGGCACAGTATTCATTGAGAAGCCTGAGCTAGCTAAGGAGTTCATCAGGCAGCTTGGTAGTGATAAAGTCATAGTTGCGCTAGATCACTTCAAAGGTAAAGTTGCCATTAGAGGTTGGAGGGAGATCACCGATAGACCTCTCATAGGTGAAGTAAGGAGGGCTAAAGAGATGGGCTTTAACTGGGTCCTCATATCCTCAATAGAGAGAGATGGTACTCTAAGTGGTATAAATGAGGAGAGCATTGAAGAAATCGTGAAGTTAGGGGACATTAAGTTATTAGTTGCCGGTGGCGTCTCAAGCTTGGATGATGTCGTGAAGGCTAAGAGAGCAGGAGCATACGGATTGATAATCGGTAAAGCACTCTACGAAGGATTAATAAACTTGAGAGAAGCTATAAGAGTTGGCCTAAGAGAAGTTTAAACCTTGTTGCAAAGTAATCGCCAAGCTTTATTTGTAGCACACGAATGCTTATAGGTCATGGCTGGGATGGGAAAACTGTGTTGAGAGCTCAAGGACATGTGATAGCACATGTTACGTTATTGCTTCTTGCCACTTCATTCTTATTCTTCTCCTACATAAGCAGGTTCGGTTACGGTGTATTACTGCCGAGGATCATTGAGGAAATGGAGCTAAGTAGAACTGAAGCAGGACTTGCCTTTTCGTTCTGCATCTTCTTCTACTCGTTCTTCTCAATAGTTTCGGGAAGGTTGTTTGACAGGTTTGGCATTATAGTTGTAAGCCTTCTATGTATAATTCACGGAATAGGCATGATTCTCGTTGGCGTCTCCAATAATCTCTTCTTATTGATCCTATCTTTATCGATTGCAGGGCTTGGTGCATCATCATCGTGGACCCCTATGGTAGCTTTGGTATCGTCTAACTTGCCAGCTTCCTGGAGAGGAAGGAACACAGGAATATTAGAGACGGGGATAAGGATCTCTCATGGGGCTGTTGGACTCATAATACCTCCAATAGCTCTAACTATGGGTTGGAGAACTGTATGGTGGCTCTTCTCCATCCCATTATTCGTATACGCAGCCTTCTTTCGCTTATTATCAAAGAGGAGAAGTAGGTTGAAAATGAGTGTTGAGCGTAGGGGGCTCGTTAGCTACGGAGAGATTATACATTCGAGAAGTTTCTGGTTTGTGGGTTTGTCGTATTCATTCATGGCCTTTGCCAGCTACATATTCTTAACGTTCTTCGTCGACTTCTTAGAACACGAGGTTAAACTACCCTATGTAGAAGCTTCTGCTATGATTTCTGTCATGGGCTTTATGGGGATAGCGGGAGCAATCTTGTTGTCATGGATCTCAGACAAGATAGGAAGGAGAATAGTTCTTGTCGTTGCCAACGGAATCTCGTCCATGAACCTAGCTTTATTCTCGTTCCTGCCATTTAATGAGTCACTAGTGTTTGCGTTGCCGTTATTGATGGTGGTTTATGGTATGTCCTTTGGAAGTCTATGGCCAATTTATGCAGCTTGTGCAAGTGATATATTCCCAAGCTCTGTTGGAACCGTCTTGGGCACGTGGACCTTCATGCTGGGTTTAAGCTCCTTAGCTTCACCTGTAGTTGGAGGAATGATAGCGGATATCACTAGGAGCTACACCACCGCCTTAGAGCTTGGTGCTATAGCTCACCTCTTGGCCTTGGTCCTAATAACCATAGGACTACCGGCTAAAATTGAGCAAGCACGATGTAAACCGAAGTCATCCTAAGACCCTTATATTTGATGGGAGATGAAGAAGGTGAGAGATTGCTTAGCTATGGTAGGTTCATGTAGTATACTCTTGGTTTAGTACCATACTCTGGATGTAGAGGTCTTACCTTACCCCCCCTTAATATGTGTGAAACTTCGCTTTCAGGGTCGTCAGCATCACCGAATATAAGGGCTTCTACAGGACAGGCTTCAACGCACCTCGGCGTGTACCAACCCTTATCTATTAGGTGCGCACAGAAGGTGCATTTCTGCGGTATCTGTAGCTCTTCGTTCCAAAATATGGCTTTATATGGACATGCCTCTACAATCCATTTCTGTCCTTTCGATCTATCCGGGTCTATTACGATTATGCCATCAGCCCTCTTGTACACTGCACCATTCTTAGCAGTTTTAATACAAGGAGGGTCATCACAATGCATGCATAGTATTGGAGTATAGGTCACCTTTATTAAGTCTGGCCACCTTCCCTCTTCTCTCTTCTCTATTCTAATCCAAAAGTGGCCGAACTTAGGTTGTGGAGCTGAATATGGGGGGTATGCATTACCCCAGAATTCGTCTTTACAAGCTAATACGCAGTTGTAACAAGCTGTACACTTCTTCACATCTACTATCATAACCCACTTAACCATCATTGACCCCTCCACTTCACCACTTCAACTAAGCATGAATTGGGAGCCATACCTGTAGTGTTCTTGGACATCAATCGTGATGGAGTCAACAGATTTACACATCCACCTAAGTCAACGCTTTTCACGTTGCCAGGCTCTCCTAAGCTCTCGTAGATGCCTGAAGATTCGTATGCATGAACTACTCCTGGCCTTATGCGCTCAGTGACTTCAGCAATGCACACTACTGCTCCACGGTCATTGTAAACCTTAACCAAGTCCCCGTCTTTAATCCCCCTAGGCTCTGCATCTCTTGGATTCATCCTTAAGATCCAATAGTACCTACCATCAGGCCCCCTTCTTCGATGTAGTGGGATCTCGTCTATCCAAGTTTCCTTACCATCGTATTGCGTGTGGAAGCTATATCGTGGATGCGGAGATACTAATTGCAATGGATACTTACTTGACTCCTCACTTCTATACCACTCCCAAGGCTCTATGAACTTGGGTATAATTGGTCTCTCAGGATCGTTAGGGTCAAACCTCTTCAAGTTCTCTGAAACGAATTCTATTTTTCCTGTTGGAGTTGAAAGTCCATAACCGTAAATTGGTCTGTCTTTAGGTGTAGGACCTCTATCCGGAGTATCCTTCCTCCTCCCTTCATAGAACCATCTAAATGCAGGTCTCGACTTATATGGCTTGGGTATTGGAACTACAAAGTACCCCTTCTTAAGGAATTCCTCCCATGAAATGTACTTAGGGAGATCAGATACCTCAAACATCCTTCGAACCCAATCAAGTTCACTGTTGCCCTCAGTGTACTCCTCCTTAAAGCCTAGCCTATCGGCTAATAAAGTGAAGACCTCATAGTCAGATTTAGACTCCCCAAGAGGCTCTATACACTTCATTTGGAGGACTATGATCCTAAAGTTGCATGCTGCTAAGTCAGGGCTGTACCCTGATATACCAGCCCATTCGCCTATGTCCCAGCGCTCAAAATTTGTACAAGATGGAAGTATTATGTCAGCGAACTTAGCTTCAGGCTCCATCCAAGGTACTTGACAGACTACGAATTCTAAATTCGAGCTCCTATACATCCTAATGTACCTATTACTCTCAGTCATAGTTCCAATGTAGGAGCCACCATACCTGTACAACATTTTTATCTTAGAGTAGCCTTGCATAGGATAAATGCAAAGATCAAACTGGATCTCCATAGACTCTCCCCATGGAGAGCACCTTCTCCATGAAATTGGAGGGTTAAGAATAGCCTCAGGCAGTAGTAATCTGTTAACTACTTGTCTTACCGTGTTCCTTGTGACCCTCTTAATGAAACCTCTAGGTACTAAGCGCCAGAGACCAGCCCCGTCACCTGATATTCCTCCCTCTCCATAACCTGGGAAGTAAAATTCATAATTCCAAGGAGCGCCGGTTGTCGTTGACCAAACGTTAACACCGGGTTTTCCAAGTCCCTGCATAGCTTGAAGTAGTACCATCATCCTAGACCATTCATGACCGTATGCTGATCTACATGCCCCGCCAAAACCAGGTCGCCCTCCGGGGGCAAGCATTGTTCTCTTCGAAGCCCATTCCTTAGCCAGCCAGGTTATATCATCTTTTGAAACTCCGCATATCTCTTCAGCCCATGCAGGCGTTTTTGGAACTCCATCTTCTTCACCGAGTACATAGTTCTTCCATTTCTCAAATCCATGACAATTCCTTTCTACGAACTCTTTATCGTAAGTTCCTTCTACAATCCATGTGTATGCTATTGCCAAAGCTAGAGCTACATCAGTTCCAGGATATGGAGAAAGCCACTTGTCTGCGTATTTGACTGCTGTATGATTGAAGAAGGGGTCTATGAAGACCATCTTGACGCCCAGTTCCTTTAACCAAATTCTCCATCTCTCGGATTCTTGGCCGGCATAGTTTCCTTGAGTGGCTGTTGGATCGGCGGACCAGAAGACTATCATCTCTGCATGTTTAAGCGCATCTTCAAGTAAGTCATACTGTTCTGGTTGTCCAAGTCTCCAATAGAAACCCCATGTGTGTATTGCCCCCCAGTACCAACCTTCCCAACTATCTGGATTGTGATCTACGTAGGTGCAACCAAGCAGGTTAAAGAAGCGCTGAAAAGCGCTTGTCCTGTACCCTATGTTTCCCCACATGTGATGGGATGATGTTAGAGCCGCTATGGCCGATGAGCCATACTTCTCCTTAATCCTGACGATCTCATTAGCCACTATTTCAAGGGCTTCATCCCATGAGATCTCTTCGTAACCTGATAACCCTCTATTCTGAGGGTTTCTTTCACCCTTAGGATCAAAGTCTACCCTCTTTAGGGGCTTAAGAACTCTCTTTGGTGAGTATATTCTACACCTTTCAGCTAGTACGTAGGGAGCTACTGTTACTTTAAGTGGTGGAGAGAATCTTCGTCCTCTAGCTTCTATCACCCAAGGCTCCACATCTTCAGGTCTCAGTTGAAGAGGTCGTACTCTGGTTATCTTACCATCTACTACATGGACGTGAACCGGTCCTCCAACCGTACAATTAGTGCACAGCCTTTCATTTTTCTCAAGAGGGAAGTCTTGACCCTTCAAATCCATTACCAGAAGGAACTAATGTGAAGGAGAAAAAAATTTATCGACTGAGTATTACCATAGGCTGGCACAACAAAACGCCATAAAATGCATATTGTGGCAGTTTAGAGACATGTTTGGTTAAATCTTTTGTCAAACCAACCACGCTTTATGACTGAGACCACTATAAAGATGTAGGCTGAGCGAGTCATCTCAGGCTTTGCACGCCACAATACGGATGAAAGCTTATCGAAGTAGTTCATCAAAAATTGTAATAGAAAGTGCTTAAACAAATCATCGAATCAAGCCCTCACGTCTCAATCAACTAAGCTTAGCGATTTTCTCCTCTAGAAGGCTATTGCCAAGCAGCTAAGAAAGAGGGTTATGACTCAAAGATGCTTGTTACAACGATAGCTGTGAGTTTACGCTTTACCTCATAAAAATCTCGCCATAAATATTCTACAAAATCCTCAGGCTCTGTAGTCTCTACCTCTTTTTTATCGACACCTTCTGCAACCATACATTACTTCCTCCTAAAGAGGAGACTAATTGTCTCGTCACTCCCCTTCCACGATACTCTTCGTATTCTTTATCTTTTTTACGTTCCTCTAAGAATTCCTATCGATGAATCATCGAGGTTGAAGGCTTTAGTAAAAAATACTGATGAGGCTAACTGTTAATTCCTTTATGGTTTAATGTATACGCGCTTTTGGATGAGCTTATCCACGACTCCTAAGTATGTTACGTTCCTCTTATGTAAGTCTGGTATGCGCTGTATCCTATTTTCTGGCTTCAAATACAAGTTTGGCGGGTAAATGGTGTCTGCGTAAATCTCACGGAAGACCTCATTTCTTAGCTGCGCTATGAAGTTTCTCCCAGGATCAAGCCTCCTCCTCCTTAGAGTCTTAATATCTATAACTCCAACTACGATTGTCTCTGATGGATGTGGAGCTCTAGCAACAATGTTTCCGTTGAAGTCAACGATCATAGAGTCTCCACCAGTTATCCCTCTCGGATAGGGTACATCTCTAGCTAACCCTATGTTCGCTGCACACACATAGCACATATTCGTCCAAGCAGCATCTCTGTTTTGTATCTCCCATATGTTGCTTGGAGGATCGATCATGCTAGCCATGAATCCATGTCTCATAATCACCTCAGCTCCTTGAACCCCAAGAGCCCTAAAGCATTCTGGGAAGTGACCATCCATGCATATTATTGCTCCTAATTTCCCGATGGGTGTCTCGACCACTGGGAACATTACTTCAAGAAGTGACTTCCCCTTGCCGTACTTCTTCACATACTCGTCAAGTAGGTCGTGTGGGCTTGCAGCTGTCTCGAAGTGTAGAGCTGGCATGATCTTTCTATACTTTAAAATGACCTTGCCATTAGGGTCTATTATAAATGAGGTATTGAAGACTAAGTCATCGCCCCACTCAGGATCATACTCCAAGGCCACACAGTTTATGTACACGTCGAGCTCCAAAGCCTTCTCCGCAAGCTTATCTGTTTCTTCACCAGGTATTTGGATGTGAGCACCCTTTTCATTTAACTCTGAGACGCTAGGTCCAAAGCCAGATTTATGGAAGAAAAGCTCTCCTTGCAAGAAGTACTCTGGAAAACAGACCAGCTTTATGGGAGCGAATCTATCACGAGAAGCTTTCCCAACAGGTCCATAGACTTGCACGCTATCAAGTAGCTGGATTGCGTGATTCAGATTAGTCTTAACGTCATCCTTGTTAAATGCCAGCTTTTGAATTTCTATTTGCATTAATGCGGCCCTATACAATTCAAAGTACTCCATCAAGGTCACCGTGAAATGCTTTCCACCGAGCCTTAAATATAACATTTACGCTAACCTTTTAGTGAAAATCACTTAACCGTCTACCTAGTACTTATTGGGAGTCAAAATTACGAATTTAAGAGAAAATTTTAAGATGACCTGGAGACGTAGGTTTATATCTTGAACTTCAATGGTGTTGGAGGCTTGAAGAGATGGTGAGCCTACGTGAATTTACCGACGACGTGGTTGAGACGGATGTACTCGTCGTAGGTGCCGGTGCTGCTGGACTTCTAGCTGGCATTAAGGCTGATGACATGAACGCAGACGTCGCTATATGTTCAAAGGGCTTATTTAGGAAGAGTGGTGCAACAGTAATGTCTACTGGCGGTATGGAGGTGGCCATAGGTCACGGTGATCCTACTGATAACCCTGATGTTCACTTCATCGATACTGTTGTTGGAGGAGAGTACATTAATGATCAGAGGCTCGTGGAGACTCTAACAAGAGAGGCTGTTGAGAGACTAGTTGACCTTGAAAGAATGGGGATAGTATTTGAAAGGCAAGAGGATGGAAGGCTTTTTCAATTTGCTCCAGGAGGAGCTCATGCGAGGGTTGTTATACTGGGGGACTTAGCGGGCTCTCATTACATGGTAGCCTTAAATAGAGAGGTCATGAGGAGGAACATTAGGATATTTGAGGAGGTAATGATAACCAACCTCTTAACAAGCAATGGTGCAATTAGTGGAGCTATCGGATTGGACATAAAGAAGGGCGAGCTAATAACCTTCAAGTCCAAGGCAGTGATCTTAGCTACTGGTGGTGCAGGTCAAATTTACAAGTACACATCCAATCCGGTGCAAGCAACTGGTGATGGGAGGGCCATGGCCTATAGGGTAGGCGCCGAGCTCATAGATATGGAGATGGTTCAGTTCCATCCCACAGGATTAGCTTACCCACCAGAGAGACGCGGAACCCTAGTTACGGAAGCTGTTAGAATGATCGGGGCCTACCTGCTAAATAATAGAGGTGAGCGCTTCATGAAGAGATATGACCCTCAGCGTATGGAGCTCGCCAAGAGGGACGTGGTAGCAAGAGCTATATGCACAGAGGTAAGAGAGGGGCGAGGAACTGAGTGGGGTGGTGTCTATCTTGATGCTTCTCATATACCTGAAGACGTCATTGAGCGTAGGCTTGGTGTAACTCGAAGAAAAATATTGTTCCTTACAGGAATGGATATAGCTAAGGAACCGATCCACGTTTACCCTACGTGCCACTATTTCATGGGAGGAGTTAGAGCTGAACCTGATTGCTCAACTAAGATTCCAGGGCTTTTTGTTGCGGGTGAGGAAATGGGTGGTGTCCACGGAGCTAACAGACTTGGAGGTAATTCAATAACGACTCTTATAGTGTTTGGATGGAGAGCAGGCATTAGCGCTGCTAAGTATGCTAGGAACACCGATTATAAGCCAATAAATCCTAGCGATGTTATGAGGGAACGTGAGAGAATATTTGGTTTTCTAGATAAGAAGGACTTCATCCACCCAATGAAGGTTAAGAGGGAGCTGCAAGAAGTCATGTGGGAGAATGTTGGGATAGTCAGAACTGGAGACTCCATGAAAAATGCCTTAAACGTGGTTAAGAGAATAAAAATGCAAGATCTACCAAGAGTTGGAGTACCAGATGGAAGCAGGAGATATAGAATGGACTGGGTTGAGGCTATCGAATTAGGAAACATGTTGACGGTAGCGGAGATGGTTACGAGAGCGGCCATGTTTAGAAAGGAAAGTAGAGGGGCACACGTAAGAGATGATTACCCTCAAAAGGACAATAGGAACTGGCTTGTACATACAGTAATAAGAATGGTCGATGGAGAAATGAAGGTCTGGACTGAACCTGTCGAGTTAATTAAGCTTAAACCCCCAGAGATGTTGGAGGCGGCTTATTATGAGTAGCCAAGAAAAGAAGATAGTAAAGTTAAGGGTCTTTAGGTACGATCCCGAAGTAGATGAGAAACCCAGGTACGAGGTCTACGAGGTTCCGTATTATCGAGGAATGAAGGTGTTAGATGCCTTAATATACATACACGATAACTACGACCCTACACTAGCCTTTAGGTACAGCTGTAAGATATGGCGTTGTGGATCTTGCGCTGTTAGGATAAATGGTGATGCAATGCCAGCGTGTAGAGCTGAAATTAAGCCTGATAAAGATTATGTGGTAGAACCACTTGCTAATTTGCCGGTAATCAGAGATCTTGTTGTTGATTTCAGTAAGATATACAAGAGATTTGCATCATTAGGCCCATACTTCGTAACTACAAAGTCTCGAGACAAGGAGCCGGCTAGAGTGCCAGGACGCAAATTTGAAGATTTCATTAAAGTTGCAGGTTGTATAGAATGCTGGTCCTGCATATCCGTGTGCCCCATAGTGAAGGTAGCATGGTCTGAGATGGCTGGTCCAGGGCTCATGGTTGCTTTAGCTCAATCAGCATACAACCCACTTAATGAACACGATCCTTTGCCTATAGCCTTTGCGCAAGGACTTTACAGCTGCACTACGTGCAGAAAATGTGTTGAGGTATGTCCCGAGGAAATAGCCATCCCTGAGGTTGTGTTTGAAAAGTTAAGGGCCATAGCTGTTAGGAGGGGTATGGGACCCCTACCTGGACACTTAACCCCCAAGGAGCTTATAGAGACAACGGGCAAGTCGGTGGCTAGAAGGGATACACCATTCCTTGAAAGTATTGAAACGGAAGTCTTCAGGCCATTAGGAGCCATCATTGATAGGGTTGGCTTCTTCACCGGTTGTCTAGCTGATTACAGGCTTCAACACGTCGCTAAGGCTGTACTAGATATATTACTTAGATTAGGAGTTGAAGTTGTAGTACCTAAGGATCAAGTATGCTGTGGCTCACCTATGATTAGGACTGGAGTCTTAAGTATCTTAGAGAAATTGGTTAAGCAGAACGTGGCATCTTTTGAAAGACTCGGAGTTAAGACTATCGTGACCGCTTGTGCTGGCTGTAGCTTAACTTTAAAGAAGAACTACCCAGATTTAATCAAGGAGTTTCTCAAGAGGGAGATGCCTTTCAAGGTCTACCACATGTCAGAGTACATCGTTAACGTTCTTAAGCAGAAGCCTCCAATGAAAAAGGAGCTTAAAATTAAGGTAACTTGGCACGATCCCTGCCACTTAGGTAGAGGTCAAGGGATATATAAGGAGCCACGTGAGCTATTGGCATCAATACCAGGCATACAGCTTATAGAGATGGAAGGAGCAGATCAATGCTGTGGTGCTGGTGGTGGAGTTAGATCAGGTAAAAGAGAGCTGAGCGAGCTCGTGGGAGCTAACAAAGCAAAGCAGATAGTTAACTCAGGGGCTGAAGCCGTCGTAACCGAGTGTCCATTCTGCGTTATTCAAATCAGAGACATGCTTGATGCTTTGGGATATAAGGACGTAAAAGTGTTCTACCTTGAAGAGCTGCAGAGACAAGCAATGGAGTGAACCTTTTAAACTACAAAATATAAAAAGTTAAGAGAAAGTTTTGTTTCCATACTTCTTTTTAAGAAGTTCAAGAGCTCCTCCAGCTGTTAAGATTTCAATCATTAATGGTGGGAGAGGTTTGGCTTTAAGTGTTACCCCCTTCGTCACGTTCTTGATCTCACCACTAGCAAAATTCGCTTCAAGAACATCGCCCTCATCAAAAATCTTTGAGACGCCCTCGCACGCTAAGACTGGTAGACCTATGTTTATGGCGTTTCTGAAGAATATCCTGGCAAAGCTCTCTGCTATTACAGCAGCTATTCCTACTTCTTTAAGAGCTCTTGGAGCTTGCTCACGACTAGAACCACAACCGAAGTTCCTTCCAGCCACTATTACGTCTCCAGGTTTCACTAAATTGATGAAACCAGGCCTTATAGGCTCTAATACGTGTATCTTAAGCTGATCCATTGGGAGACTTAAGTACTGACCCGGCGTTATTACGTCTGTGTCTATATTGTCCCCAAACTTCCAAACTCTACCTCTAACCTTAAGCATTATTATTTTTCACCCTCCATGAGCTTTCTAGGATCAGTTATTTCACCAGTTACGGCTGATGCTGCTACTACATACGGTGAGGCTAAGTATATTTCAGCTTTGGGGCTACCCATTCTGCCCTTAAAGTTCCTGTTTGAGGAGCTTATACACCTCTCTCCTTCAGCTAGTAAACCTAAGTGAGTCCCCATGCATGGACCGCAAGTTGGATTACACACCACAGCTCCAGCCCTCAAGAGGATATCAATTATACCGGCTTTAAGAGCTTCCAAGTACACTTCTACTGATGCCGGTATGACTATCATCCTAACGTCTGGATGCACCTTCCTACCCTTAAGTATCTCAGCAGCTACTGCTAGGTCTTCAAACCTGCCGTTAGTACATGAGCCCAGAAATGCTTGGTCGATCTTTATTCCCTCGGCTTTACTTATCGGTTTAACGTTACCAACGCTGTGAGGAAACGCTACTTGAGGCTCTAAATCGCTTACATCTATTTCATATACCTTCTCATAAACAGCATCTGGATCTGGATGTAGAGGTGTGAAGGGCTTTGCTGTCTTAGACTTAACGTACTCTATTGTTTTCTCGTCCGGTGCTATTAGGGCGAACTTAGCGCCTATCTCCATGGCCATGTTCGAAAGAGTCATCCTTGAGGCAATACTCATATCCATTATCGTTGGACCATCAAACTCAATGGACTTATACTGTGCAACCTCTGTTCCGTACTTACCAGCTATGTAGAGGATCACATCTTTAGACATAACGTACCTCGGCAGTCTTCCAACAATGCAGAATTTTATAGATTCAGGGACTCTAAACCAAAGCTCTCCTGTTACCCAAACTACAGCCATATCCGTAGTCCCTATACCAGTTCCACAAGCACCAAAAGCACCATAAGTAGTGGTGTGCGAGTCTGTGCCTACTATCAATTCTCCAGGCCTAACATGTCCTAGCTCATGCATTATCTGATGACAAATACCCTTCTTTATGTCGTAAAAATACTTAATACCATGTTTCTTAACGAACTCTCTAATCTTTTTGTGCATTGCTGCAGTTAATTCTGTTGGTGCTGGAGCCCAATGGTCGAACATTATAACTATTCTCTCAGGATCCCACACTCTATCGATTCCTATCTTGTTGAGCTCGTCTATGACCCACGCAGCCCCTTCATGAGCCATTGCGACATCAATTTTTGCAGTCACGTAGTCTCCAGGAGCCACTTCCTTAATCCCTGAAGCCCTAGCAAGTATCTTTTCAGCTAAGGTCATGGGCATAGCAGCCACCCTCCATTGATGACTGCGTGATAGTGAGGATCAACAATTATTTAAGCATTTTCCTTTTCAATGTAGTCTTTATGGTACACAAAGGCGAATTGCTTCTTCATGTACGAGGATTACGGGAATGGGGTTTGAACGAATCTCACGTCACCTTCTTCATGTAGCGCAATGCTTTAGAGAGTAATCGCTAATAATTAGGCATTGACCTTGGAGGTGTCTTATGTGTGTAAAAGTTATGCTGAAAGACTTGCTGAGTTTATAGTCTCCTTAAATCTAAACGCCGTACCAGCGAACGTCATCGAGCATGCGAAGCTTTGCATACTGGACTGGTTCGGAGCTGTGTTGGCTGGAGCTAATGAGAAAGAAGCTGCAATGCTCATAGAGCTATTTAAGGACTTTACTCCCAAAGAAGCAACGATAATAGGACCTGGATTTAAAGTGCCTGCCCAAGATGCTGCTTATGTCAATGGAGCCATAAGCCACATGATTGAGCTCGATGATATACATAGAGAGGCAATAATTCATCCAGGTGTGCCAGTAATACCTGCAGCTTTAGCATTATCAGAGAAGCTCAATGCTTCAGGTAGTACCTTAATAGAAGCAGTGATAGCTGGCTATGAAGTGGAGATAGCTATAGGCAAAGCTGTGAACCCATCGCATTACAGGTTCTGGCATACTACTGGTACGTGCGGTACCTTCGGTGCCGCAGCAGCTGCAAGTAAAGTTCTTAACCTGACTCTAAGTGAGACAGTCAACAGTCTTGGAATTGCCGGGACCCATGCTGCGGGCCTTATAGAGGTCTTCGGATCTTCAAGCAAACCACTAAACCCAGGTCGGGCTGCAAGAGACGGGGTTATGGCAGCCCTTCTGGCTAAGATCGGATTTACTGGTCCGAAAACCATACTTGAAGGTGAGAAGGGTTTCTTCAAAGCCACTTCGGCTGAAAGCTTCTATGAAAAGGGATTTTCAGGTTTAGGTGTCACTTACGAAATATTGAGGAACAGCTTCAAAAGGCATGCATCATGTGGTCATACTCATGCAGCAATAGATGCTATGCTTGATCTAAGGAGTCGATTCAACCTTAAACCTCAAGAGATAGTTGAGCTAGAAGTGGGCACTTATAAGGATGCCTTGGAGATAGTTGGCAAGAACTATGAGCCCAAGACCCCTGCTGAAGCTAAGTTTAGCTTGCCTTACTGTATTGCAATCGCAATAATTGATGGTGCTGCTGGCTTGAGACAGTTCACTTATGAGAACTTGAGCAAAAACGATGTCAAGGACTTAATAAAGAGAGTGAGGGTTTACTTAGACGATGAGATAAACATGCTTTATCCTCAGAAACTTGGAGCTAGAGTTAAGGTTACAGTGAGAAGTGGTAAAACCTACGAGAAGGTCGTTGAAAGTGCGAAGGGAAGCCCTGAAAACCCTCTTAGCAAGGATGAGCTCATAAGTAAGTTCATAGACCTAGCTTCACTTAAGGTAGGCTTCGAGAAGAGTAAGGAACTTGCCAATGTAATAATGAAGCTTGAGAAGCTTGATAGTGTCAGCGAACTGCTTGAAGTCCTCACATCTTAACAATTTACGTAACTACAAAGCGAGAGCGCAAAAAGGTAAAATGAGGAAGGGGTGTGAAAAATTATATCTTGAGCCCAACTTCGAAGCCTTCGTGTATCGCGTTAATTGCGTTAGACGGTAATGAAGCATCGCCTATAACGTAGATTTCAGGTACCTTGCCTTTAAGGGCATCAACCAATTCTCTCTTAGACTTAAAGCCCACACTATGTATGAATGTATCAACAGCTATCTTACTGTCTACACCAGCTTTGCTCACTATTACCCCTCCTTCAGTTATGGCCTTTACCCTCACATTCTTCGACATTTTCACCCCCATGAAGAAGAGCCTATTGAACATCGGGACCCTGGTGGTAAAGCCTATTCCTGGAGCTATTTCATTTCTCTCGGCAATCAGATACACTAACTTACCTTCTGAAGCTAACTTCTCAGCAGCAAATATAGCTGCATATCCAGCTCCACAAGCAGCTCTTGCCCTCTTCAGCGTGCCACAGATGTATGGGCAGTAATAACTGCAAGTCCATATCAACACCTTATCTCCGGTCTTAACCCTACCTGATAGCACCTCTAAAGCGCTTGCTATATTAGGTCTATCGTAGCCTGTCTCCATACCTTCAACTTTGGGTACTATAGGTTCAGCACCTGTCGCTACAACGACGGCATCTGGTCTATAGACGTCAACTAAGTCTAATGTGAACTCTCTCCCTAACTTTACGTCAACTCCAAGCTTACGTAACTGGACTTCGTAATAGCTTATTATCCTCGCTACGTCACACCTCAAAGGAGAGCCTACAGAATATACATAGTTACCTCCTAGTCTAAATGACTTCTCAAATAAGGTAACCCTATGCCCTCTTCTAGCAAGTACCTCGGCAGCACTTAGTCCAGCAGGTCCTCCACCTACAACTATTACATTCTTAGGCTTCTCAGCGGGTGTTATCTTAAGCTCGTACTCTCTTCCCAGCATCGGATTAACGGTGCACGTTATTGGTATGAGCGTCCATAAGGTGTCGTAACACCCTTCATTACAGTAAATGCAAGGTCTTATGTCCTCGATCCTCCCTTCCTTAACCTTAATTGGCCATTCAGGGTCAGCCAATAATTGCCGTGCAAGTGCTACAAAATCGGCCTTGCCATCAACCAGAACTTGCTCAGCTAAAAATGGATCATAGATTCTATGAACTATTATGACTGGAATGTTAACTGCTTTCTTTATCGCTTCAGCTGTGTAAATCCATGTACCGGGAGGAGAGGCCATTGATGCATCAGCTAATGGATGATTAGAATCCCTAGTCCTACCAGATATGTTTATCGCATCTACACCAAGCTTCTCTAAAGCCTTAGCTATAATGTGGGTCTCTACAAGCGTTATGCCACCTTCAGCCACATAGTCTTCACCATTTATCCTAACGAGCAATGCCATGCTCTTGTCCATGTTGTCTCTTACTTCACCTATCAGCTCTTCCATAAACCTAAGGCCGCCCTCGAGCCCTCCATACTCATCATTCCTTAGGTTTACGTAGGGGTTGAGGAATGAGTGTAGCAGGTAACCATGAGCTGCATGAAGCTCTATAGCGTCCCATCCAGCATCTCTAGCCCTTCTCGCTGCAGTTCCAAACGCCTTTATTATGTCGTGGATCTCGTCTTTAGTGAGTTCTCTGGGAACTTCAGGGTACAGTAGTGAACCCCTTATGAATGGTACCGGAGATGGTGCAACTGGATGGGCCTTGGCTATTGAAGACTTTGTTTGTCTGCCAGCATGCATTATTTGTATGCATGCCTTTGCACCTTGAGACTTTATAGCTTCAGCCAGCTTGGCCAAGCCGGGTATGTACTTGTCATCACTTATTGCAGAGTTTATAACTGCTCTTGCTTGCGGATGGTAGATCACCGAGGCGCCGTAAATGAGCATTCCAACGCCTTTAGCCCTCACTTTGTAGTACTCTATAGCCCTTTCTGTTATGAAGCCATCTTCAGTGGCAAAGTTCTCACAAACGGCTGGCATCACCACCCTGTTCCTGAGCTCAAGAGGTCCAATCCTTCCTGGCTCAAAAAGCTTCTTAAGACCATGAAGTGCCGTAGACAGCCCCCCATCTACTCCTACATCACTTTCATTTTTAAAACCTTTGCTTCGCATACTATAGTAGTGTATGGTTCTATGTCTTTAGCACCTGACTCCTACGATGACGGCATAGCCTATCTTCCCCTCTAAGGTCTTCCTTACTTCCTCATCTACTGAGCTCCAATCGTATACTTCTGAAACATCTCTGCTATATGTCACGTTTAAACCAGCCTTCTCAATCAGTCCTATGTAGCCTTCTAAAGTCTCTGCCCCCGCTATGCACATGCACCAAGCAGCTCCTTTAACGTCTTTCACCGCACGATCTTTTATAATAACGTCAGTTATTACAACTTTCCCCTCTCTTCTCACGACACGCGCCATCTCCTTCAGAGCATTAAGCTTATTGGGGAAAAGCGATAGCGAGCACTCGCAAATCACAACGTCAAAGCTCTGCTCTCTCATCGGTATGAACTCGGAGTCTGCGCAAATTAGGTGAGCGAGAAGATTGCAACCTTTAGAGCGAAGCTTGATCTTAGCTCTTCCAAGTAGTTTGGTTGATAAGTCTAAGCCACATACGTAGCATTTAAAGTCCTCTATTAAGGTTAGAAGCGTTGTGCCAATACCACATGCAACATCCAAGACCTTAAAGTTGGGCTTCACCCCTACAATCTCTAAGACATCCTTAGTTAACTTTAAGCCTCCAGGTCTCATGGCTTGATCAGGAATTAATTCAAGATTTAAGTTCTCATAAAACATAGAGCTCATCTTCTTCACTAAACAGTCAATTGAAGTGCTCCATGTTTCATAACGATCCTTTCTGTTCAATAGATCCTCACCCTGAACACTTAACTTGACCCTTCTTAAGGATCAGAGTCTTTAGGAACTAGAGGTTTAATACTTACTCTCAAAGCATTGTAAGACGTGGATCCCTAAAAGGCTTTAATTGCGAATAGCTGATTACTGGCAAGGTAATTCCACATGCTATCATCAATTCCTCTCTTCATAGATTTTTAGGGGCTAGGATTAATTTAAAAGAAAGGCTTAAATGCCTCTCAACGTGAGAGGCTATGGAGGTTATTACTAATGCCAGAGTACGCCATCATGGCTGATTTTGAGAGATGCGTGGGATGTAGAGCTTGCGAACTTGCATGCAGGAACGAGAACCAGCTTCCAGAAACCATGAGCTTCATAAGGAATGTAAGGATAGGACCTGAGGTAATGAATGGAAAGATAGTTATGTACTTCGTTTCACTTCCCTGCATGCATTGCGGTCGAGCACCATGTGCAGAAGTCTGTCCAGCTAGAGCCATTAAGAAGCGTCCTGACGGTATAGTGATACTAGACGAGACTAAGTGTATAGGTTGCAAGTACTGCATGTGGGTTTGCCCGTTTGGGGCGCCTCAATTCAATGCTCAAATTGGCAGAATGCAAAAGTGCAGGCTATGTGTTCAAAGAGTTGAAAAGGGCTTAGAACCTGCCTGTGTAAAAACCTGTCATGTCAGAGCTCTAAAATTCGGTACTCTAGAGCAGCTATCGGAGCTAGCCAAGATCAAGGCTGCTAGGAGAGCAGCCATGTACAAGATACCCGGAATAATGACACCCACATGAGTACATACCTTGACGAGGTTTGTAGAGAGTGAATGGCGAGCATAAAATCATCGTAAAGCTCTTCAGATACAATCCTCAGGTAGACAAACAATCATACTATGCTACATACGAAGTGCCATGGAAAGAAGGGATGACACTTCTAGAGGTCCTCAATTATATATATGAGAATTACGAACCTATAGCATTTAGGTACTATTGTAGATGTGGAGTTTGTGGTACCTGTGGAGTTATGTTGAATGGGCAGCCAGTCTTGGCTTGTAGAACCTACATAAATAGGGTTGAAGAAATAATCGTAGAGCCTCTAAAGAACTTCAACGTCATAAGGGACTTAGTAATTGACAGGAGATCCATGTTAGAGCGGACAATAAAGCTTGAACCTTGGTTAATAAGAAGACCTAAACGTGAAGCATTAGAGAGAATCTCTTGGTCTCTTGGAGAGCTCGATAAGTTCTATTTATTAATGAGTTGTAGGGAGTGTTACCTTTGCAGAGCAGCATGCCCAGCAGCAGAAGTCGGATTTAAAAAACCTGAGCTCACTCAATATCCTGGCGCCAAGTTTTACATAAGGGACTTAGCAACAAGACTTCTAGATCCAAGAGATGAAGATAAGCAGTCTAGACTCTTAAAGCTGAAGGAGGAGATAGATGCATATGCATGCACTACATGCAAGAAGTGTTGGGAGGTATGTCCACGAGAATTTGAAATACCTGAGATAATGGAGGAATTGAGGGCTCTCATAGCAAAAGCTGGCTTAGGTCCATTAGAGGGCCATAAGACCTTCGCGGACTACATAGTGAAGACAGGTAGATCAATTGAGAGACAAACAACTCCACTTCTTGAGCAAGTACCTGAAGTCGTGGAAGTTCCAGATCCAGTAGATGAAGTACTGTTCTTTACTGGTTGCTTAATAGACTACAGGCTACAAAATGTAGGCCTTAGCGCAATTGAGGTACTCAAGAGGAATAGCGTAAGGGTTGTAGTACCAAAAGAACAGCAGTGTTGTGGTTCTCCAGCAATAAGGTCTGGTCTCGTGGAAGTAGGTAGGGCTCAAGCCTTAAAGAACGTGGAGATATTTGAAAGCTATGGAATAAAGAAGGTTGTAATGGGCTGTCCAGGTTGTTTGCTTACGTGGAAGCTTAATTATCCAAGATACATTATGGAGGAGCGAGGTCGTCTCCCGAACCTTGAAGTTTACGAGCTAACTGAGTACTTAGTCAAGGTTATAGGACTAAATAGGTTAAACAAGAATCTTGGCGAAATTAACATGACCACCACGTATCACGACTCATGCCATCTGAGAAGGGGATGCGGAATATGGAAAGAACCTAGAGAGATTATCAATTTGATTCCAGGCTTGAAGTTTAAGGAGATGAAGGAGCACGATGTTTGCTGTGGCTCTGGAGGAGGTGTTAGAGCTGGTAGGAGACCTGTCTCAGTTGAAATAGGTAAGAGGAAGGCAGATAACATCGTGGCTACGAACGTGGATGGGGTCTTAATGGAATGCCCCTTCTGTTACATTCAGATACGCGATATGCTTAACCAATTTTATGGCGGCAAGGTCAAGGTCTTCTATCTAATAGACTTAATAGCAGAAGCCTACAGGAGAGCTGAAGGTTGATGAGCAAGGTAAGGAACGTTGAGACCGACGTTCTGGTAATAGGTGGCGGAGCAGCTGGCATGAGAGCAGCCATAGCTGCGAGGGATTTAGGAGTAGAGGTAGTGTTACTCGATAAGGGGGTTATAGGTAGAAGTGGAGTGTCAGGAACCTTACCTTACTGGAACGTTCCGGCACCCTTAATACCCGAAGACCAAGACAAGTACTTCGATGATTTAATGAAGAAATCTCATGGTCTAGCTAACCCGAGGCTACTCAAGGTGCTTGTGGCAGAAGCAAGAGATGTCGTTGCTGAGCTTGAAGACTTTGGGAACATATTCTTGAGAGATGCGTTAGGGGATGTTTCGCCAACTCATGCTAATGGACACTCTGAAGCTAGGGTGCTAACCCCAGCATACTCTTGGGTCATGTCCATGCAGTTATTCAAAAGGGGTGTGAAAGTTTTCGATGAAACATTTGCAGCAAGCTTGATAAAGCATGAGGGAAGGGTTGCTGGAGCACTGGCAATAAACCTTAAGGATGGAGAGCTCTTAGCTGTCAAGTCTAAAGCTACAATACTTGCAACAGGTGGATTTGGTCACTTATTCGGAATGAGCATGAAACCATGGCGATCAGTAAATCCTATAGAGCTCACAGGGGATGGACATGCACTTGCCTACGAAGCAGGAGCGGAGCTGGTAGACATGGAGTTTCACCAGTCAATTTTTGAATCGCAATACGCAAGTTCAATAGGTCAAACCTCCATTAGCACCGCTTTGGCACTCGCCAAAGCGTTTAGGGTGTCAATAACATTTGATGAAGCTCCATCACTCCATCACTGTCTAGGGGGCGTGATCATAGATGATCATGGAAGGACAAACGTCCCCGGGCTTTACGCTTGCGGTGAAGTAGCTGGAGGACTACATTTAAGGTCAACGGATCAGTTAATAGGCTGTCTTGTCTTCGGCAAGAAAGCAGGTGAGACTGCTGCAAAGGAGATGATAAGCATTGACTTACCTAGTAAGCACGTGGAGAAGGAGGTTGATAGAGTACTCTCTGTACTATACAATTCTCCTAGAGAGCCTATACCACCATTTATGCTAAAGAAGAAGCTTACGAGCATAATGTGGGAGAAGGTTGCCCTAGTTAAGACTGAGGAAAGCCTCAAAGAGGCCTTGAGGGCTGTCTACGAAATCAAGAACCTCTTACCCAAAGTATATGTTAGAGACAAGAGCATGCTCTTCAATAAGGAGTGGATTGAGGCTCTAGAGGTTTACAATATGGTTACTGTTGCAGAGATCGTGATTAGAGCATCTCTTCTAAGGAGGGAAAGTCGAGGAGTGTTTAGGAGGATCGACTACCCTGCTAGCGATGACAGGTATCTTGGTAATTTCTACGTGAAGAAAGTAGGTGGAGAAATGGTCTTAGAGTTCAGAGCCAGCCTTGTAGACCCTGCAAAGTAGCCCGGTGTAGTAGTAACATCCGAAAATGGAATCTAGTAGCCCTGGATCATCATCTGTTAAGACATTAGCGTTTGACTCAAAGACTCCGAAGAGCGAGGGTTCAGGTCCAAGTTTCTCCGGGTACCACCAACTGGCTTCTACGCAAACTACTCTTGGATGCAGGCTTATATTAAAGAAAGCTCTTTGCTTTATCCTCCCCTTAGGGGTTTCAATCCAAACCCAATCTCCTTCACTTATTCCAAGCGATCTAGCAGTATCTGGATGTATGTGACACAATGGGTCAGGATGCATCCTTCTAAGTACGGATATTTGTCTTTGCTCTGAATGATGGAATGGCATGAACTTTACCCCCGTGACCAATATTAACGGATATTTCTCAGCAAGTCCCGGATTGCTGTAAGGTGTCATTGGAGGCTCTCGATATACTGGTAAGGGATCGTAGCCCATTTGTTCCAATATCGTCGAGTAGAGCTCGATCTTCCCTGTTGGTGTAGCAAATCTGTCCATAGTTTGAGGGGTTACGGAGTGCATCCTAATGTACTTTACAAAATCTGAAAAGCTTATGCCAAGACCAAGGGGCTCTAGCCTGTACTCGTAGGCTTCTTCAAGAGTCTTCCACGGCCAGTACTCTTCTTGACCTAGCCTTATGCCAAGCTCTCTCCAGAACTCGAAATCAGTTCTTCTTTCATATAGTGGCTGTATTGACCTCTCAGACATTATTACAAAGTGTGAGGTCCCAAAAGAGCTCGTGGCAACTGGTCTTTCAAGCCAACTAGCAGCTGGTAACACGTAATCCGATAGCATAGTAGTTGGGGTCATCCAGAAGTCCATGGTTACAAGAAGTTCAACCGATTTTAGAGCCTCATAAACTAGCTTAGAATTTCCATAGGCGACTAACGGGTTAGATGCGACCACTATTATGGCCTTTATCGGATAAGGTTTTCCGGTTATTGCTGCTCTCCATATATATGAGGGGTGAGCTTCACAACACCATTCAGCTGGAGGTGTCTTGCCCCAAAACTCCTTCGTGTACTTGCATATAACCTCATAGCCTGGCCATGTCATCATCTTAAATCTGTCTGAGCCCAATTGCTTTGCCCTTTGCTCTGGTGGTAGTAATTCATTAAGTTCAAGGTCCGAATCTATGTAGATTTCAGTGTCAGGGCCCATGATTAAGTTTCCTCCAGGTTTATTCAAGTTCCCAGTTATGGCCTTTAGGATTGCTCTAGCTCTAAGTAGGCTTGGAGAAGCCCACCCCATATGTTCATTCTTCGACCCCCAAAGCATCGTAGCTGGCTTTATGGTTGCGTACATTCTAGCTGTCTCAACGATATCTTCTTTCGATATCCACGTGACTTTCTCAGCCCACTCTGGTGTGTATTGCTGTACGTGCTCTCGCAGTTTATCAAAGCCGTAACAGTATCTTTTAACGAACTCCCCGTCATACAGCTCTTCTTTTATGATAACATGTATCCATGCCAGAGCTAGTGCACCATCTGTTCCAGGTCTTATTCTCAGCCATATATCAGCTTTTGATGCGAGTTCACTAAGTCTCGGATCTATGACTATGAGCTTTGCGTTATTGTTTTCTTTAGCATCAAGAATACTTCTCATCTCTGGTAGGTTGTTAGACCCAGAATTTCTTCCCCAGGCTACTATGAGCTTCGAATTGACTATGTCAGGGATAGCATACCAGCCGTAAGTTACAGTTTCAGCTATGAACGTTGGCAGCCAGCATACATGAGCTATATGACACACGTTCGGGCTTCCAAGTAAATTAAAGAACCTCCTTCTAGCCCAATCATCTGTTCTATTCGTTCCACCTATTGAAGCAATGCATTCAGGTCCATACTTCTCTTTGAGCTCTTTTAACTTAGCCGCTACTTCATCTAAGGCATCGTTCCACGAAATCTTCTTGAACTTTCCCTCTCCTCTCTCACCAACTCTCTTTAATGGATGGTTCAGACGCTGTGGATGATATAGAAACTCTCTCCACGTGTGGGGGCGTGGGCATAAAGCCCCCTTATTTATTGGATGATCTGGATCCCCTTCTATCTTCAATATCTCTCCATTCTTAACATAGACAAGCACACCACAGTTTTGATAGCAAAACCAGCATGCAGCCTTCTTAACCTCAATGCCTTCCTCAACCTCTATTGACACCAGGCCCCCTACTTAAGCTCTCTAGCCAATTCTTTGAGCAAGCTTTTTAGCTCTTACTATTATTCTTTAATGACTACAATGGTCCCACAAGTTACCAACAATTAGTCCAAGCTCCTACTATATGATTAATGTAGCTACCAGATTCTCAGTTTTTCAGTTTTAACAATAAGTTCGTAACTTCAAGGTGTAGCGAGTCTCTCAGACTAAAATATATTGTATTTAAAATCTCTAACTTCTCTAGAGTTGCTTAGACTTAGCTACAATCGAGAGTAAGATTTTTCTTCCAAAATATTTTAAACAAATCTTCTACTTGCAGAAAATTATCCAAGAATGGAGGACTGCAAAGGTTATGCTCTACGAAGAAACCAAGAAGGGGGATGAACTGGGAGTCCGTTACGTAAGTCATGGACTTGGAGGGGTTGGAAGTTCCGCAGAACCCCTTGAGGCTCACGTTAAAGACGGCAAAATAATAAGAGTAAGACCTGTATACTTTAGAAACGTTAGACTCTATGAGATAAAAGCTAAAGGTAAAACTTTCACTCAACCGCCGAAAAGCCTGCCTTTCTGGATAAGCCTTGCTTATAAGAAGCGTGCTTATTCACCAAACAGAGTGCTTTACCCATTGAAGAGGATAGATTTCGATCCTAATGCTCCACCTGAGAGGAGGAATACGCAGAATAGAGGTAGGAGCCCATTCGTTAGAATATCGTGGGAAGAAGCAATAGACATAATCGTTAAAGAGCTTAAGAGAATCAAGGAGAAGTATGGTCTAAGAGCGGTTCTAGTTCAGGATGACGGTCACGGACAATGCGGCTTCATACAGACACCTCATGGAATATATCACGAGCTCTTCCGGCATCTAGGAGAGTGGACTATGCAAGTGAGGAATCCTGATAGCTGGGAAGGCTGGTATTGGGGAGCAAAACACGTATGGGGCATGGAGGGGGTGCACGCAGGTCTTCCTCATCAAGACGCTATATTCGATGACATACTAGAGAACTGTGAAATCCTGATACTTACTGGCTGCGACCCGGAGACAACAGTGGCTGGGTTCGCAGGTCAAATAGGTGGAGTGATATGCAGGTGGTTTAAAGAAGCAGGCATAAAAATCATCTCAATAGCTCCTGATTGCAACTTTGCAACGGTATTGCATGCTGATAAGTGGATTCCAATAAGGCCGAACACTGATGCAGCCCTTTACCTGGCTATAGCATATATGTGGATAAAGGAAGGCACTTACGATAAGAAGTTTTTAGAGACCCATGCTGTGGGATTTGAGGAGTTTAAGAAGTACGTAATGGGAGAGGAAGACGGGGTTCCTAAGACCCCTGAATGGGCTGAAAGAATTACAGGCGTTCCAGCGAGGATAATAAAGGCTCTTGCTAGGATATGGGCGAGAAAGAGGACCTCGCTAGCAAACTTCTTCGGAGGACCGAAGATAAGAGGACCCTACTCTCACGAGCCTGCAAGACTAGAAGTAATAGTGCTAGCAATGCAAGGTCTAGGAAAGCCTGGTAGGCAATTCCTTAGAGGCTTCTATGCAGCAGCTACTGGAAAGAGAATAGCGGCAATACCTCAGTACCCAGACATAAGTGGTTCATTCGTTGGTAACCCATTAGCTAGATACACCGTTACCTGTGCCGACGCTCCCTTCATAGTTCCCAAAGTGCTTGTCCCCGAGGCCATACTCAACCCACCAATAACTTGGTATGGCACGGGAGCTATTGGGGATACTAGAGAGAATCAATTTCAGAGGTACGTGTTTCCACCTCCAGGCCATCCCGGGATAAAGGCTATATGGAACGCGAATTGCTGCTACATAACCTGTTGGAACAGAAAGATGATAGAGGCGTATAGAAGTCCCAATATAGAGTTCATAGTAGCTGTTTCTCCATGGTTTGAGAACGAGACTATCTTCGCAGACATAATACTACCAGCTCAAACAATATTTGAACACGAAGACATGATACTCTCGACGAGGTCTTTTGTAAGTGTTGTTGCATACCAGGATAAATGTATCGAGCCTCTGGGAGAGTCTAAGAGCGACTACGAGATAGCTCGCCTAATAGCGGAGAAAATGGGAATCGGAGATAAGTTCCCGCCACCCGAAGAACTTATGAAGCAGTTCTATGAGAGAATGTGGCCTAAGCTTAAGTACGGGATAAGCTGGGAGGAATTCAAGAATAAAAAGATAGTAGTCGCCGATCACCCAACGTGGGAGGAGTGGAAGAGGATACAGAAGGAGATAGAGGAAAAAATGGGCTTAACGTGGGGCGCCAGGCCAGGCCTGACATGGTTCTATGAGCTACCCGAAGGTAAGGGGCTTGAGACTCCAACAGGGAAGTTAGAGATAGTCTCAGTGGGCTTGGCTAAGCACTTCCCGGATGATAAGGAAAGACCGCCAATGCCACGCTGGATACCGTATGGTGAAACTCACCAAGAAAGTCTACTACATCCAAGAGCTAAGAAGTATCCATTGTTACTAGTATCAAACCATCCAAGATGGAGGTTCCACGCTCAAGGTGACGACGTAACGTGGATTAGAGAGATACCAACAGCCAAGATTAAGGGCCCCGATGGATACTACTACGAGCCTGTATGGATTCATCCAATTGATGCAGCCAAGAGGGGTATAAAGCATGGAGACATAGTGAAAGTCTACAATGAAAGAGGAGTCGTCTTATGCGCAGCATACGTTACTGAGAGGATAATGCCGGGCTGCGTTTCTGTATACCACGGATCTAGAGCTGACTTAATATCAACTGATCCACTCTTAGATAGAGGAGGAGCCATAGACCTACTAGTACCGGAGAAAGCGGCATCAAAGAACACTGTTGGACAAGTTTGTAGTGGTATTCTGGTTGAAGTTGAGAAAGTCGATGTATTCGAGCTTATGAAGCAATATCCAGAAGCGTTTAAGAGACCCCTACACCCCGACGTAGGGGTATGGCGTGCCACTTGGGTTAAGGAGGTGGTTTGAGGTGGGCAAAGTATTCATCATAGACGTATCTAAGTGTAATGGCTGCTATGACTGTCAATTGGCTTGCAAAGATGAGCATGTTGACAATGACTGGAGTCCCTACGCAAAGCCCCAACCAGATACAGGGCACTTCTGGCTTAAGATCTACGAGTTTGAGAGGGGAACGATACCTAAAGTGAAAGTGACTTACATACCAAGAATATGCATGCATTGCGACAATCCTCCATGCAAAGCTGCCTGTCCCGTAGGGGCCATCATAAAGAGAGCCGATGGCATCGTCTTAATAAGTCCTGAAAAATGTAATGGATGTAGGCAATGTATTTCGGCATGTCCATACGGAGCAATTTACTTCAATGACCAACTTAACATAGCTCAAAAGTGCACTGGGTGCGCTCACTTGATTGACGGTCAAGACCCGCACATAAATACTCCAAGATGTGTTGACGTTTGCCCATTTGATGCCATAAAGATCGGAGAAGAAGGGGAATTGAGGGGTTTAATTGAGAAGGCTGAGACACTAAACCCAGCATTTGAGAAGATGAGGCCTTTCGCAATCAGTAAATCAGAGAATGTCTATAGGCCCAGGGTTTATTACCTCAACTTACCACGACCTTTCATAGCCGGAGCGGTTTACGACCCCGATATTGACGAATGCATTGAAGGAGCTAAGGTCACAGCAGAGGATGAAGAGACTAAAGCAACTTACACAACGGTGACAGATGAGTTTGGGGACTTCTGGCTAAAGGATCTTAAATGGAATCATAGTTACACCATCAGGATAGAAAAAGAAGGCTATGAAGTATGGGTATTAAATGGAGTCAAGACCGACAAGGACGTGAACTTGGGGGACATAGCTCTAATTAGAAAGACCAAGTAATCCCCTCATTTCCTTACCCTCTTCTTTTATTTGTATTCCAAATCCCAATGGTTATCGATAGAGACCTGCTTCACATATCTTCCTCTTACTTGTTTAACTTAAGTTGCTCCACTTTAGATAAAGATAAAGTTAATGTTTCATTTTAGATGCTTTACTAAAGTTACTTAAAGGTTTAGGTTTCAAATATTGATTCTATTCATCAACTCACTAATTATCTTCAGTAGCTCTTCCTGCCTTTCAACGTAGGACTCTTCTACTCCAAGCAATAGGTCTAAGGCGTGTTTAACCTTTACGGGTGGTTGAAGTCTGGAGAACATGCCAACGCAGGTGTAGCAGTAAGTGACAAGGACGTCAGCTCGTACTTCCAACATCTCTTGAATCCTAATGTTAGCTAAAAATTGTGAGAGCTGAGGATTTGTGTACGCGACAAGGCCACCAGCTCCACAACATAACGTCTTGTTCATCGAGTGCATCATCTCGACAATATTACATGGTGCTAATGTATTACGAACTTCGTTAGCAAATACGCCATCAAATCTATCGGGACAACTATCATGTATGGTGACCCTTAAGCCTTCGATTCTACCTAGAAGCTCACCTTTCAGTTCCTCGTATATTGTCGTTACATTAAAGTCTCTTGGCAACATGCGCTTAAGGTAGTAGTAGCAATTAGGGCAAGCAGTTATCACGGTATTGCATCCATGCTTAATAAGCTCTTTAAGAACGCTATTGTTAAGCCACTTTACTGCCCTCTCTTTTAGCCCGAAATCGTATACAGGCTTTCCGCAGCAAACATCCAGAATACCTACATCACCAAGGACTCTGCTCAATACAGCATACGTCTTTGAGATAGCTTTAGGTGAGAAGTAAATCATTGAACAACCAGGTAAGAAAGCGTATCGAAAGAATTTAGGAGTCTGAGTCTCATGGTAGCTCACCTTCCTATTCTTGTATATATTGATTAGAGAATTAGACTCATCACTCAACAATAACTTAACGTAGGAGCATAGTGAAAGCATGTCTAGCGTTAAAACCTCTCTAGCTTCCAAGAACATTTGAGGGACATCAAGCCTTTTAGGGCACACAACTTTACAAAGTCCGCAAAGAAAACACGAGAACACGTACGACTTAGTTAAGTCCATGCCCCCTAACACTTCTTCAGAAATGTTTCGAGGCGTCTTGCCTAAGCCCAACAGGAATGGACATTCATTCACACAAGCAAAGCACTCTGTACACTTCTGAAGAATTTCTTCACATGCTTTCAAGCCCAAAGCCCCTAGCGATACAACAGTATTAACTCGCTTAAGTATTATGTTCCCCGTCTGATTTCATCCTCACCAAGTACTCAGCTAAATTTAGTAATACAGTCTTTAAAGGATTATCACTTTCAACAAGCAACTTGTAGTCCATGTTCGTCTTAAAGATTGCTTCGTCATAAGGTAGCTCGAAGATTGCTTGTGCTCCATGGAGCTTGCACAACTTTACCATTTCTTCTCTGTAATTGAATGATATCGTGCTCTTGTTTATGAAAGCAATCCACTTAAGCTTCATGGCGTTTAATAGGTCTATTGTCATCTTCATAGTAACAATCCCTAGGGGCGTGGGCTCTGATACAGCAATAACCACGTCAGCCACCCTTAATGCTTGAATTACTGCACTATGCACTCCAGGCGAAGTATCTATGATCACGAAATCGTAATCTCCCATGTAATCTTTGACAATCCTAATTAACCTATTAACAGCAAGAGAGGATTTTGCCTCAGTTGGCTTGAGCTCACCAACCATTATCCTCAAATTACCCCTAGCGGTGCTACGAACGTATCCCAGATCCCGTCCCCTATTGTATATGGCGTTGTAAGGGCAAGTGTATAAGCAAGACTTGCAGCCGCAACAAGCTTCTTCGTACACGATTGGTGCTTTATTCTCCTTTACTACAATGGCCCCTTCAGGGCAAACAGTGTTGCACTTGCCACACCTAGCGCACCTCTCTAAATCCACTCCTGGAGTGAATATCCTGATCGGTGTTATCTTCTTTGGATTCACGTCTAGAAATATGTGGTCATTTGGGTTATCGACGTCGGAGTCAACCAACAAGACCCGTTGTCCCATGGTTAGTAGGGCTACAGCTACGTTCGTGACTATAGTACTCTTTCCAGTTCCTCCCTTACCTCCAGTGACCACGACAGTCAGTGTCATCTAATTCCAGCTCCAATCTTCAAGTTTTCATATGCGATTCTAATAGCTCTTGACGCAGCACTATCTGGTCTATAGGCTACCACAGGTTTAAGCATCGTCAAGGATTCTATGACCGCGTAGTCGTATGGTATCTTCCCTATTAATCTAGCATTCATAATTGAAAGCAACTTCTCAACTTCGTTCTCAACTGGATAACCCATTGATTTGTTCAGTATAAAGCCTGCATAAGCTCTAAATTGTTGTGCTACCCTGGCGGCTCTGAAGGCTCCTCTAAGTGATTGAGGTGTTGGCTCGCTAACCAGGGCAACGTAATCGGCCCCAGCAATGGATGCTATGATCGTGCAACTTATCCCTGGAGATCCATCTACAACTAGCACATCGATATTCTGCTCTCTCGCGATCTCGCGTGCTCTCTCCCTGAGCTCATGAACCAGCTGTCCAGTACTATGTTCGCCAATCTCAAGTTGTGCTGTAAATATTGGAAAGCCGAACTCTGTCTCAGCAAAAATCATAGAGCCAGTCTTTGACTCTCTCATGGATACTGCTGAGACAGGACACACGTGCATGCACGCCCCACATCCTTCACAGTAGAGAGACTCAACATCAAGGCTCTTCGTTAAGTCCACGACGACGGCCTCATAAGGGCAAGTCTCGACACACCTCATACATTTAATGCACTTATTAGCATCGATCACTGCCTTCCTAGACATGTAGATTTCATAGCGCTTAAGCCCCCTTCTGATTGGTAGCATAAAGTGGAGGGTTGGAGTATCAACATCGACATCAACAGCCATAACCTTGAAACCTTCTTGATGGAAGAGGTAGGCTAAAGAAGCTGCGAAGACCGTTTTCCCAGAACCACCCTTACCACTGACCACCACTACTTCCTTTATGGGGACCACCTACTAAGGCACTTTTTCAGATTCTTTAAGTCTTTTCACTTACTCTAAGTTAAATGCATTAATCGATGTTTACTAGCAAGTTAGGATTAGAAGAGAGTTGATGTGAAGTACTCATTTGCATATCCTTTTTTAATCCTCTCCTTTACGACATTTGGATAACCGCGGCATATATAGAAATTGCATACATTATTACAGATTCTAAAATCGTGGAAAGGACATAATTTAACTTGAGCATTGGAGCTAAGCTTGCTGTCACTCTTCATTTCATTACCGTTTTTATGAGACTTAATATCCTCACTTGTACTCATCGTTGACACGTATCTGTCATCTCGATGGGATTTTAAGGTTTTCGAAATGAAAGACATCGTTACATAAGATGTATCCTAATTCTTGCTACTGATTGAATGGAACTTGTAGCTTAGCACTATTAGGAAGAATCACAGTTATAACTCTTTTAACAATTAAATTGTTTAAAGGTGAGAACCTTAATGAGTGATTACCCTCGCTTATTGCAATTAAGGATGGATAGGCGATTTATCATTGGGAACGTAGGCTCAGAATATGAGAGGGAGATAGAAGAGAAGGGGGTCAAGGATTACGATAAGGTCTTATTGTTGGTAGAGAAGCTGGATTCATCGAAAGCACTTCATGTCACTGCGTACTTTCAATGGATCTACAGCATGGATGGGAGGAAGCCACAATTCATAATTTTAGAGGATGGTTATGTGCTTCTTTTAAGGGAAGGGTTTAAGGACATGGAGCCAATAAAGCTAACAATAGTGAAAGTCCTTAAATAGCTAAAAGGAAAATCTTGTTCCTTTTCCTCAAATAATGTACAGGTACAATCTATGAGGCTGACCAAAGAAGTCGGCCACACCTTCAACCCTCATGGGTTTCCATCCTGGAACCTCAAATTGATGAGACACAACCCTCGTACCTCTTCTAAGCTCTTTCTCAAGCTTAGGTTTTAGCTGTAGGTTCAAGTCCGTGGTTAAGTACAAGTACACTATGGTAGCTTCACTTACATCAAATTGAAACATATCGCCATGATGTATCACGACCAGATCTTGTAACCCCCCTCTAACGATTTTCTCTCTGGCTTGCTCCACAAGTTCCTTCCTTACCTCAATGCCAACGCACTTTAAACCAACCTTCTTAGCTGCCAAGATTAGCACTCTGCCATCTCCACAACCTAGGTCATAGAGAACGTCGTTCTTGCTAGCATTAGTCATTTCAAGCATCTTCTCCACGACCTCCTCAGGTGTAGGAAAGTAGATAGTTGTTCTTGGCATCATTAGCTATATCCTTAAAATAGAAGGGGTAACGAGCTTTAAGCCTTACCTCAATACACAAACACATTGACAACGTAGGCTTCTAGAGAAGAACATGCTCTATAAAAGTCCACAAAGCTTTATACTTTGCTACTTCTATAAGTTGAACATTGGAGGTCTATGTTGAAGTGAGAGTACTAGATGAAACTCAAAGTCTATGTCCTAAGTGTCTATCACCTATACAAGCTAAGGTGGTGACCGATGGCATCAAAGTCTACATGGAGAAGACCTGTAGGAACCATGGAGCCTTTAAAGCTTTACTGTGGAGTGACTTATCGCTGTATGAAAGGACCCTTAAATTTACCAGAAAGGGGAGGCTACCAAGGTTTCGAGTGAATACTAAAAGAGGCTGTCCCTATGATTGTGGGCTGTGTTCACATCATGAGCAGCATACCTGCCTAGCAATAATTGAAGTAACAGATGCGTGCAATCAACTTTGCCCTGTATGCCTTGCTGACTCTAGGAGCCTCTCAACGTGGGAGCCAACGCTAGACGAATTAAAGGACGCTATAAAGGAGCTGCTACGGCAAGAAGGTGGACCAACAGCAATACAGTTCTCAGGAGGTGAACCCACTTTAAGAAAAGACCTTCCAGACATAGTAGCCACAGCTAGGGACTTGGGATTTAAGTGCATTGAGGTTGATACAAACGGTATAGAGCTAGCTAAGAACCCTCGCTTAATTAAGGAACTGGCAGAGTCAGGTTTGAGTGGAGTTTATCTTCAATTTGATGGACTTACATCAGACGTCTACTTCACGCTTCGGGGAGCTGACCTCCTTAGAATCAAGGAGAGGGCAATAAAAGGCTGCATAGATGAAGAGCTATCAGTTACGCTAGCTATGACGGTAGTGAAGGGAGTTAATGATGGTCAGCTGTGGGACGTTGTAAAATACGCCATCTCAGTGAGAGCTATTGGGGTAAACTTTCAGCCATTCGCAGCCTTGGGGAGATATCCTCCATCACTCTTTGATCCTTTCGATAGAACGACGATAAGTGACGTTCAAATTAAGGTAGAGGAGCAAAGCGGAGGAGCAGTAAAAGCATTAGATTTTGTCCCAATCCCTTGTCCAGATCCTAGGTGCTCATCTCTCGTGTATGCTTGTTACGACGAGGAGAGGAGAATTAAGGTAATAAATAGACTGGCAGATATGGAGGAACTGATCGATAAGTATTCGTTGAAAGATCGCTTCATAGAGTTCGATGAGCTGATCAAGTCCATAGCTTCTGAGCTTTGTTGCTTAGAAGCCTACTTAGGGGAATGCAGACCTCAAGATCTTGGCTCACAACTTAGGCTTCTTCTTGAGCACTTAAAGCCTCAAGGCTTCTTCAGCATTGGGTGCCACTTTGCTCAAGATGTCTGGACTGTAGACCTCAAAAGGTTAAAAAAGTGTTGCGTGCATGAACTTAGGAAGCAGGGCTGCTTGGTGCCCTTCTGTCTCTTCAACATTACTGCAATTGATGGAGCCAAGCTTTATAGAGGTAATAAGCTATGATCCCTCTTTAAGTAACCTTTAGCTCCACTGGGATCGGCGATCCTTCATTGAGACAGGTCACTATAGCTTCGAAGTTAGGATTCTCTCCGCTTAATACTATTCTTCCTCCCGAGAACTTCACATTAAGGTTTTTGCTGCACTGCTTAACTCTGACCAAGAAAGTCCCGAAAACAGCCATGTCGAGCTTAGGTTCTGTTGATATTTCATACTCGCTTTCGCCTATCTTCTTAACGATTACGGTAATTTTCGGTGGTAGGCTAACCCTTGGTAAGAATATCATGGCTGTTGACCCCTTGCATGAATCGAACTGTAAGGGTTAGCAGATAAATGGATATTAGTTTTGCGGTATTTTATTAATAGGCAGCTGAATTATGGTGGAAGGGTCTCTATCATTTAATAATTACTGTTTACAATCTTAATACTCTAAGCGACTTCTTCATTTAATAAACAGCAACCGTTTTAAAGCAATTAAATGTATACACATCTTCTATTAAGGTACTGGTGTAGGGGTATGTCAGAGTCGGAAGTAGTGGTTAAAAAAGTTGGTTGCCACAGCGGCGAGCCTGGCTGTTGGCTTAGATGCGGACTACTAGCTTACGTTGATAAGAAGACGGGTAGACTCATTAAGGTTGAGGGGAACCCTGAACATCCGGTGAGTAGAGGCTTTGTTTGTAAAGAGAGAATAAACCACATGGTAGACTTCATATATCACCCGGATCAATTGATGTATCCACTAAAGAGAGTTGGTGAGAGAGGATCTGGTAAGTGGCAGAGGATATCGTGGGAACAAGCTCTCGACGAGATAGCAGCGAAGATGAAGGAGCTAATTGAAAAGTATGGTCCTGAGTGCATAGCAGTCGTTGAAGGCACGTATAGAACAGATCTCTACTGGGCTAGGTCTAGGTTCCTATTTGCTATAGGCAATCCAGGTAACGTTACTGCTCCAGGTACTGTGTGTTCGACGTGCGATGTTGCAATGCAGTACTGCATGTTTGGTGCTAATACCCACACTCCTGACATAATGAACTCCAAGTGCATAGTCCTCGATAGTCGACATCCATCAGAATCTCTTCCGATGCAGTGGCATGCGATAATGGAGAGGAAGAGGAGAGGGGAGGAAGTTCACCTAATAGTCTTAGATCCGAGGTTTACCGAGGAAGCTAGGAATGCTGATTACTGGTTACAATTAAGACCCGGAACAGATGCCGGCGTGTTCTTGGCCTGGATCTACATAATGCTCAGGGATAACCTCTTTGACAGGAACTTTGTTGAAAAGTGGTCGAACGGTCCTCTGCTACTCAGAATTGATAAAGACTGGTGGCTAACAGAGAAGGACATAGTTAAGGGAGGTAGAGAGGACAGATACGTTGCCATGGACAAGAAGAGGGGCCCAATAATATGGGACCCAGTAATGTGTCAGTTCTATACTCTTAATGGTGAGCCGATACCCGACGAGGACGTGAAGGTGGAGCTTGAAGGTTACTTCAAGGTTGAGGCAGCAGACGGACAGGTCGTTGAATGCAAGACGGCCTTCACAGCGTTCAAGGAGAGGATAATGGAGTACCCGCCAGAGAAGATGTCTGAAATAACTTGGGTTCCCAAGAAACTCTTGGAGGAATCCTGTAGACTTTATGCAACGACAAAGCCTGCCTGCATGTATAGGGGAGTAGCCCCCGATCAAATAGGAAGAGCATCAATGTCCGTTGAAATTGCTCGAAGCATGCTGAGGATACTGACTGGAAACCTTGATGTGGTCGGCGGGGACATAATGACTCAACCAGGTCCAGAGATAGGTGGGCGAATGTTCTTAAGAGAGGCTCTACTTGACTATCAAGATCACTTAACTCCTGAAATGAAGAAAAAACAACTTGGAGCCGATAAGTTCCCAATAATGGCATGGCCAATGTTTGACCTAGTGAACCCTCACTATAGGCGAGTTTGGAGGATTAATGCATGCGTCTCAGGCCACATGTTCGGCATAAACTGGCCAGTCTTGGCTAGAGCGATATTAACTGGCAAACCTTACCCGATAAAATGTCTAATATCGTGGACAGGAAATCCAGCAGTATGGGCTCCCAACACCAAGCTAGTGTACGAGGCTCTAAGTAGCCCCAACCTCGAGTTGGTGATAGTTATTGATAGGTGGCTCAATCCATCATGTACATTCGCTGACTACGTCTTACCAGCATGCACCAAGTCTCTTGAGAGACCATACGTAGGCACGTTCGAGGACTTTCATCCAGGCGTGATGGTTTGGGAGAAGGCTATCGAGCCCTTAGGTGAGAGGAAGGACGAGTACTGGATCTTCAGGGAGCTTGCTAAAAGACTACTACCTGAAGACAAGTGGAAGGATGCGTTTCCGTGGGAGACGTTGGAAGAAGCTGATGATGCTAGGCTTGCTCCACTAGGTTTAACGCTTGAAGAAGCCAAGGATCTATACCTAGTCTCTACATGGACTCCTAGGAGCTATGAACACATAAACCCCAATACTGGAAGGCCAAGAGGATTTGGAACTCCAACTGGTAGAGCTGAGCTCTGGGTAACGATATTTAAGAAGCTAGGTCTGAGCCCATTGCCCTATTACATAGAACCCTATGAAAGCCCCATAACACAACCAGAATTAGCAAAGGAGTATCCATTAATATTGAGCACGGGTGGTAGGTTTAGGCCACAATTCCATTCCGAATTGAGGCAATGGGGAATGGGTCTTAGAGAGCAACATCCAGATCCTCTAGTTGAGATTCATCCTGATACGGCGAGAGAGCTTGGCATTGCTGAGGGAGATTGGGTCTGGATTGAGACTGTGAGAGGCAAGATATTGATGAAAGCTAGAATATCTAGTGCTATCCATCCAAGATGTGTCCTTGCTGAAGCAAGCTGGTGGTATCCTGAGTTGCCTGGTGATAAGTACTGGTGGTATGGCAACTGGATATCCAATGCGAACGTCTTGACTCTAGACGAACTTGAGACTTTAGATCCCTATACGGGTTCGTGGCAGAACAGGGCACTACTATGCAAGGTCTACAGAGCAACGGGGTTTGTGCCGTTCATGCAATTCCCGAGATATATAAAGCCATCCTAAATTTCTAATTTTTTCTTGATGCTATTACATGGACCTTAACTATGATTGAGGAGGGAAAAATTTTTAGTATCGATCTTCGCACTCAACGACTTAAGTTTGTCTTAACCTTAACTTTATATGCCAAGCGCTAAAGTTAGTTAGGAGGTCTTAGTATGTCTAGAGCAATAATACTTGAAGCGCCCGGTAAGAAGGTTTTGCTGTTAGGCAACGAGGCTTTTGCTAGAGGTGCACTTGAAGCTAACGTACAAGTTGCAGCAGCTTACCCAGGCACGCCATCATCTGAAATATTGGAGGCCTTAGCCTCGGTGGCTGAGACAGCAGGAATATACGTTGAGTGGAGCATTAATGAAAAGGTTGCTTTTGAAGTTGCCTATGCAGCAGCCCTTACAGGTTTAAGATCCATGTGCTCAATGAAGCACGTAGGGATAAACGTTGCCTCTGATGCAATAATGGTTGCCAATTACGCTGGCGTTGAGGGAGGAATGGTAATAATATCCGCAGACGATCCTTTTGGACATAGCTCACAAAACGAGCAAGACAACAGGTTATTCGCCAAGTTTTCAGAACTACCCTGCTTAGAGCCTGCCTCTCCACAAGAAGCTAAGGACTCCGTGGTTATAGGTTGTGAACTTTCAGAGAAGTACAAGCTCCCAGTAATCATCAGGAGCGTAACGCGATTAAGTCATGTAAGAGGAGACGTTGAGTTAGGACCATTACCAGGAGAGAAGAGAAAGCCAAACTTAAATAGAAGTATAACATATACAGGTTTCCCGGCATTAGACCACCACAAGCTACTTCATGAGAGGCTGAACAGCACATTAGACGACTTAGAGAAGGTACCCCTCAATAAAGTTGAAGCTAGGGGAGGAGAGAAAGTAGGGGTCGTTACTAGCGGCATCGGTTACAATTACGCAAAGGAGGCTTCGAAGTTAATAAACGTTGAGAGTGATGTCGCAATCCTGAAGCTGGGAGTAGTTCATCCACTTCCAAGAAGGCTTATCTCTTCGTTCCTAAAGTCTTACGAAATAATCTACGTGGTCGAAGAGGGATTTCCATTCATTGAAGAGCAATTGAAAGCTCTATGTTATGACTTGGAGATACATCCAAAGATATTTGGAAAGCTTTCAGGTCATCTACCACTTGAAGGCGAGCTAAACCCAGAAAGCGTTGCGGCAGGTCTAGCCAAGACTTTAGGGATAGACTACAAGCCTCCAGAGCCGACGATTTTACGTGACGTTGAAATTCCTAGAAGAACACTATCCTTGTGTGCTGGCTGTGCACACCTAGCAACTTTCTACGCAATTAAGCAAGCTATTAGGAGGGAGATGAAGGGGGACCCGAGAAGTCAGTCTGTGATCTGTGGAGACATAGGATGTTACGGGTTAGGGCTTTTCCCCCCATACAACATGTTTAATACCCACATATGCATGGGGGCCAGCATAGGGTGCGCTAACGGCTTCGCACATACTGGGATCGAGCAGCCAATCATAGCTTACTTAGGAGAGTCTACGTTCTTCCATGCAGGCATGCCACCATTGCTCAACTCTATTTACAATGGAGCCAACATCATAGTAGTTGTCCAGGATAACCGAATTATAGCCATGACCGGTCATCAGCCAAGCCCATCAAGTGGTTACAATGCTGTAGGCAGACCAGCTCCGATAATACTTGTTGAAGATGTAGCTAAGGCCTTTAAAGTTCCCTTCGTGAAGGTTGTAGACCCCTACAACGTTGATGAGACGATAGAGGTTATCAGAGAGGCTATTAGAGCTCGATGTCCTGCAGTAATAGTCGCCAGAAGGTTGTGTGCTGAGTTAGCTAGGAGAGAGGCGAGGAGAAGGGGGATAACAATAACACCACCAAAAGTGGATAAAGAGAAGTGTACTGGATGCAAGTACTGCATAACGCAGTTGCTATGCCCAGCACTAATATGGAATGAGTACGAAAGGAAGGTTGATATAGACTCGCTACTATGTAGTGGATGCAAAGTTTGTACTAAGATATGTCCACAAAAGGCCATGGTTGGTGGTAGTGGAATTGGGGACCTCTAATAGGGATCATATTACGATAGCTATAGCTGGCGTTGGGGGTCAAGGAACTTTACTAGCCTCGCAAATAATAGGTCATGCTGCCATTAAGTCAGGTTTCAGTGTAAGGATATCTGAGACTTTCGGGATGTCACAAAGAGGAGGGCCGGTTGTTAGTCACATAAAGATAGCCAAGGGTAACGTCTATAGCCCTCTAATACCGTTAATGACCGCCGACATAGTTGTTGGTTTTGAAGCCCTTGAATCCCTCAGAGCTAGCCTTAAATTCCTAAAGCCCAAAGGAAGCGTTATTGTCAATACTAGAGTCATATACCCAGTAGAGGTCAATAGAGGAGATGCAAGATACCCGCCTCTTGAAAAGATACTTGAGGCGCTTCGAAGTATTGCTGGTGAAGTAGTCGCATTAGATGCTACTGAGCTTGCGATGAAAGTTGGAAATCCCATCACAGCAAACATAGTCATGCTAGGTGCACTAGCAGCTCTAGAGAAGTTACCAATTAAAGTGGAAGAATTAAGGGCGGCAGTGATGGAAAGAGTGCCAAGAGATGTGGAAGTAAACTTGAGAGCCTTCGACCTAGGCCTTCAAGTTGTAAGAGAGCAATTGAAAAAGAGTTGAAATTTTCACTTCTTTCAAGCTACCATCAGATTTTAGTAACGAGAAAACTTCTTATATCCCTCTGAAGGGAGGTTTCGCAATTCATTAAACATGGTGTTTCCCTTGAGTAATCACGAAAGACAAGAAATAAATGATGGTGAAGAACTTGAAAAGCGAGAGGTTAAGCTCAAAGAAGCTCTTTCCAAGATCAAATACAAGATCATTATTGTGAGCGGAAAAGGTGGTGTTGGCAAGAGCTTCGTTACAGCCAATTTGGCTATGGCCTTTGCCCTCAAGGGATATGCTGTGGGAGTCTTAGACGCAGATATTCACGGACCCTCAATACCCAAAATGCTGGGGCTGAGGAGCGAGGTTCCAACGGTTAGCCCTATAGGCGTCTTCCCCGTAATAGGTCCATTAAACGTAAAGGTTATGTCGATAGATTTCCTTATACCAAGCGACGAAGTACCAGTATTGTGGAGAGGACCGTTAAAGATCAGCGTTCTAAGCCAGTTTATAACTGATGTGATTTGGGGTGACTTGGACATTTTACTCGTAGACCTGCCTCCAGGTACTGGCGATGAACCTCTATTAATAGCTCAAATGATTCAGCCAGATTTTGCGATAGTAGTTACGATGCCGTCTGAAGTTTCTAAGTTGGTAGTCAAGAAGGTTATTACGTTCCTAAAGGTAGTCAACGTCCCAGTATTAGGTGTAGTGGAGAACATGAGCTACTTCACTTGCCCGCGATGTGGCTCTAGACATGAGCCCCTTGGTTCTGGTGGGGGGAAGAGACTAGCTGAAGAGATGAAAGTACCATTCTTAGGTGCTATCCCTATAGATCCATCAATAAATGAAGCTAGTGATAGTGGAATACCTTACATCGTCAAGAACCCTGATAGCGAGGTTTCTAAGCTATTCTTCGAAATAATTGAGAGGCTTAAATGCGAAGTAGAGGAAAGAGGGCAGGAGAAGCCAAATTCTTCATAATTTAATATAGGTTAAAATGTCTTAGACTTCATTTTGAGCACTAAGTAAATATGCTTAATGGAGACTATAACCTTAGGAATAAGACGTCCAAGCTCAGCTACATGCAAGAGATCATGATAAGCTCACAACCTCGCTTGTACACTTAATCTGCATTTGTTTAAGAACCAAAAATGCAGAAATCAACTAGTCACTTGAGCTACTTCTATGTTCAGGTATAAGGGTCTCTAAGTAGTCAAACAGTTTGTAAGCATTAAAGCCATTAAAGCAATACTTAACTTCTTGGTAAGAAGACATGAACTTGACGACATCCCTTTTGACGTCTTCTGAATCTCTGTTCCTCAAAAGTACTTCTTCTATCTTCTCTGCTATGAAGTTCATTTCGTTCCTCTCCATACCCAACCTCGTGACTTCCTGAACTCCCAACCTCAACCCGCTAGGGTTATTAGCTTTCTTCAAGTCGTCCCATGGTAAGAGGTTCATGTTCGTTATTATGTTTGCTTCTTCAAGCTTTTTAGAAGCCCACTTCCCACCACCTAAATTCGCCACGTCGATTACCACTTGGTGCGATGAGGTGAAGCCCTTGTGTGGGCAGAGCACCTTAAATCCTCTTTCGTATAGTGACTTTGCAAGCTCCTTAGCATTAGCAGCAACGTTCTTGGCATAAGTTCTTCCATACTCTATCATTTCAGCTAAAGCTATTGCTAGGGCTGCTACCCTATGTAAGTGATGGTTGCTTATAAGCCTAGGGAACAGGGCTTCCTCCACTTTATCCATTGCCTCTTCGTTGTTTGACAGGACGATCCCTCCTTGAGGACCTGGGAATGTTTTATGGGTACTTCCCATGAGCATTAAAGCCCCTTCAGTTAGTGGATCTTGGAACTCACCTCCAGCTATTAGTCCTAGGACGTGAGAGCCATCGTAGACAACGTGCCCTCCAACTTCTTCAACTGTCATGCTAAGCTCTCTAACCGGGTGTGGGAATAAGAAGAGACTCGCCCCCAGAACCACTAGCTTCGGTTTAACTCTCAGTATAAGCTCTACGGCTTTTTCAATATCTACGTTCATGTCTCCTTCATTGAATGGCAGATCAATGACTGAAAGCCCTCTTACTCCAGCTCCTCCTATCTCAGCAAAGCTTATGTGACCTCCACAAGGTATGTTGAGGGCCATGATTGTGTCTCCAGGTTTAGTAAAGGCTGTGAAGACGGCTAGGTTTGAGATTGTTCCCGATATTGGCTTTACTGAAGCATACTTACACTTGAAGAGCTTCTTGGATAGCTCTATGGCGATGACCTCGATTTCATCGATGAAGAGGGTTCCACAGTAATATCTCTTAAATGGCTTGCCTTCAGCATATCTGTGACCAAGGTCTGAGGTCAGCACCAACCTAACGAGCCTGCTAGTAACATTTTCACTAGGAATGAGGTTCAAGCAATTAGATCTCCAATTATCATGACCCCTAACAAGGTCTACCACTCTACGTACAAGCTCTAAGCTACTCATTGAATGCTCAGCCAATTATCACTTCAACTAACTAGTTATGAGGTTTACGGTTCGATCATATATTGAACGCATTCTTAGGGCCTTTTTCTCGTGATGGCGGAGGCTATGATGACGAATCGGGGCACCGTGGGATCATTGTTAAGCAGCTTTTAAGCCCAAACTACTACCTCTCCGTAGGGGCATCTACCACTACAAGCATGAACGCCCATGGACATCATTTCTGGGCAGTAGACAAGGGTTTTGCCGCTATCTTCTACTATGAAAGCTGTTACATAACCCCTTACGTATCTACACTCAACTATCTTAAACTTCAGCTCGCTTCGCCTACCACCCATAGCCTCACTTATTTTCTCAACCAGCTCGAGTTCAAAGTCCAGTTGGCAAAGCCCCTTCCTCCTCATGTAACCGGGTCCACGGTACTCTCGCCCAGTGAATCTCTCATCAATAGCTGGGAATCCTCTCGGTTTAATGAATATGTGCTGAGGATCTAAGCTCCAGGCAAAGCACATAACTTTCCTTAGATCGTTGCTATCGCCTTCAACAACAATTCCAAAACCGTAGACCTTTATCTTAATTGGCAACCCCAATTGCGCTATTGCTGCGGTTAGTGCTGATGGTGTTAACCTTGAAGAGGGGAGGAGTGCTATCAAAATCCTTTCCAATACGTATCCCTCGCATTTAAGGCCATAGCTGCAGCACCAATAGCACCAGCGAATTGTGAGTACTTCGGTACAACAACATTAAGCCCTGTAACTTCTCGAAGAGCCTCACTTAATCCCTTGACTAGTGAGGTTCCTCCTACGTGAACTATTGGGTTCACAAGCCCCACCTCACTTAGAAGTTGTTGAAGGACTTGCTCAGCTATGCTTCTACATACTGCTGCTGCAACTTCATGCTTATCAACTCCCTTAGCAAGCAGAGCTACAACATCTCGGAGGCCGAAGAGAGCACAATAAGCATTCAGTACTACCTTTCCAGATGCTAAGCCTTTAAGAGCCATTTCGCCAAGCTCATCGATGTTGACTCCAAGCCTTAAAGCAGTGATCTCTAAAAATCTTCCTGAAGCCCCAGCGCATACTCCACCTAAGCTAAAGCTTATTGGTCTCAAGTCCCTAATCTCTATCGCTTTGTTATCTGTTCCTCCTATGTCGAGCACTAGACAGTTATCGTAATTTGATAGAAGAACGGCTCCTAGCGCGCTTGAGTTCACGTCATCGATTACGAAGGTCTGAGAGAATATCTCGCTCGCTTTAAGCCTACCATAGCCAGTAACTGCTATGGCATCAAGCTGTTTCACAGAGACTCCTGCCATCTTTAAGGACTTTTCCACAACCCTCTCAACATCTGTCTTCAAGTCAATCGATGGAGTCCAAGAACGTCCTAGTACCTCCATCCCATCGTATACGACCGCTTTAGTCGAGGTGGAGCCTACATCTAGACCAAGAGCAAGGCCTCTTGACGGCTTTCTATAAAGCCTTCTTCTTAAGACTATGTTGCAGAGAGCTTCTACTCTAAGTCGAAGATTATGTGCTCTAGTCATCTCGGTAAAAGCATAAGAGACAACAGGTATCTTCAACTTATTAATTATGAAGGCTTTAGCTAGACTTCTTACAAAAGCACCCTCACTACACCTAAAGCAAGTCATTATTATAGCACTCTTTACACTTACCTTCAAGTTCTCAAGCGATAATGTCTGAGCTAGTAGGGCCTTCAAATCCCCGCTTACGAGTTTAACACCGAAAACCTCGTCAACTTTCTTGACAAGCTCTTTGGAATACTCGGGGATATAAGGCTCAGCTCCAACATCCATTATGGCCTTTAAGACCTCGCAGAAAACCCCTGAATACTCAAGTCCACAACCTAAAACAGCTACCTTAGGCAGTACCCGTGGGTACGTTGGAGTTTCTTGTGAAGGATAAGCTTTTAATATTACCGGCTGAGAAGTAACTCTTTGCGATCTTAGCGAGTTAATATCCTTAGGCCCGCCGAGGAACTTGTCTACTTCTTCGATTAACTTCCTGGCCTCATCAACGTTCCTCGGCTCCTTAACTTTCAGTATCGGTATGCCCCTCCTAGCCAAGAGACTTAACAATATCATATTGGCTCTCGCGCAGCCTGATGGCCCAAAGCAATTTTCAACGTCCTCCATAATCACAGCAGTCTCAGCTTCGGAAATCAACGGAAGCATGAGTGCCACTCTACCCTTAGCACCAGCTGGTATGTCGATAGGCACCATCGTGAGCACCTTCTTCAAATCCTCATCCGTCACGTTGAATGGAGGTATTTCAACCCCACTCTTAACTTTATTTGCTATGCACCCCATTGATGTAAGTGGTTCATGACCTCTCCTGAGGACCATGTCGCTCAATATCAAGCTATTGAAAGGGAAAACTAGTACCTTCATGGAACATCCCCCAGCTAATCGATACTTAGTGTTGCTAAACAGCTTCCCTATTAACCGTGCTGACTTCATATAAAGGGGAACTTCACCTGTTGCTTGTACAAACATTTAATCAATAGTCATGGCGATGCTCGTGGCATACTACTTGGTACTATGTTCATAAGCCTACTTTTTCTCTCTTAATGAAGTTATCAAGAGAGCCAATACAGTTGAGACTAGAGCCATGATACCCCCCACAATATAAGCTGGCCTATAACTGTTGAAGGCATCGATTATGAGGCCGCCTACAAACGGTGATGATAGGAGACCTATACCACACATTAAGGTCCAAAGGCCTGTTACTGATCCTATAATGCTCCAGTCATAAAGGTCTTTAATTAAGGCAGCATATAGAGGCCATACAGCACCATAGCTAATCCCAGCCATAGTGTTCCACAATATTGCCTCTATGAACAAGGGCCTCATAATGGCTGAGCCTATTAGTCCGAGGATCATTATGGAGTTGCACAGAAGTATTGAGAAGCCCCTCCCTCTCTTGTCAGACATAATTGGGATTATCAGTGCACCCACAATGCCCGTAAAGCCTATTACACTAAAGAGCGCGGTGGCTGCTACTGGATCCATGCCTAGCTCAAAAAAAGTGTATGCCTTCACAAAGGTCATGGGGATCATTATTGCAAAGGAAGCTAGCATGTAGGAGAGACCTCCAAGCCATAATCGTCTATCCTTTAAAAAGGCCTTAAAGCCCTTGACTTGCTCCAAGAAGCTTCTACTTAAGGCTTCTTGAACTTGAGGCTCGTAAGCCAATCTCACTAAAGGCATTGTCCAGCATAGCAATATTCCTCCGAGGAGAGCCCAACAGCCCCTCCAGCCGATGTAAGGTAGAAGTAGTGGTATGACAATTCCCAAGACTCCAAATCCTACGTTGCAACCTACTTGAAGGATTCCTAGAAAAGAACCTCGCTTATCTTGATAGACCTTCTGGATCCACACTACTATCGGCGTCCAGCAAACTGAAGCTCCCATCCCAGCTATGCTAAAGAATAGAGCTCCGCTCCAATAGGAGAACGTCATGGACATGAGACTTGTCCCGATGCCAAAGAATGGCAGGAACATTAAGATGATCCTCTTGACTCCCTTCACGTCCACGAGAAAGCCTACAAAGACCGAGGTTATTGTGTAAAACGTTAAGAAGCTCGTGTAAATCAGCCCGGCTTGAGCATTGCTTAAGTTCAACTCCATCATCATTTCTGGTAGCAGCATGCTGAAGGTGTAACGGATACCATAAGCCATAAGTACTATCGAGAAGCCTGTAATTAGAACCATTATACTCTTAACCAATAAAATGCCCCCATACAACCTCCTCAATCAGTATATTAAACACTTGCCCACGGCCTATAGGTTAGCGTCACTTATAACACCTTTAGCGTACTGGCAACTATGCATAACTAGTAAGTTAAGTAATGAACTGTGAAACATAGGATATAATCCTAGTCCTATCATACTAAGTTTCAAGCTCTCAAAGGCAATGATGGAAAGCGATATCGTCCTTAAAGATTTAGAAAATAAGTTTATGCTCCTACGCTCGTAAACTTTTTAAAAAAAGATAACGAAATAAAAAATACACTAGGTGCCTGCCGTGATAGGTCCTTTTTTTGAAATAGGAGAGAGAATTCTGGGGATGCTACCGCAGACGTTTACCGCTCTTGTGTTACCAGTGGTGATAATAGTAATTATCGCGCTGATATGGGCATTAAGGTGGACTCCTCCACCTGAGTGAGGTGAAGAAAGAGGTGGCTAGCCCTCAAATAAATTGGGATGCCTTTATAGCGTTTATAGCTTACTTGATAGCTATAGCGATAATAGCCTACTTTGGAGCTAAGAGGACTAGAACCATAGCTGACTTCGTGGCTGCAAGTGGAGTACTAGGCTTTTGGACCTACGTGCTCCTTATGGTCGGCTCAGTTCTGAGTGGCATGACGCTAATAGGCGTAGCTGGTCTAGGATTCACGAGTGGCTGGGCAAATCTATGGGAGAGAGTTATAGGTCCCGCATGGGCTATAGCGTTTTGCACAATCCTCATAGGCTACAAGCTGTGGCCCCTCAGGAAGAAGTACAACCTCTTAACCATTCAAGATTACTTCGCGATACGCTACGAAGACCCCAAGATCTTTAGGGCCATAGCCGGAATAGTCTCTGCCATAACTTGCTTCGCTTACCTAATAGGGCAGTTCACAGCTATAGGCGTTGTAAGTGAAGTAATACTTGGAGTGCCATACTACATAGGCTCTCTCATAGCTTTAATAGTAGTTGTAGGCTACGTGATGACTGGAGGAATGTTCTCAACTGCTTGGACAACCTTCCTACAATCATTGCTAATGATAGTGGGAGTCTACATAACCGTGCCGATAATAATAAGCTGGGTTGGAGGTTGGACCGCGCTAAACGAGCTTGCATCACAAGTCCCAATACTTCAGAACGTCACCAGAAAGGTAGCGCCAGGCTACCTTTTCGGCCCCTTCTTAGATAGTCCCGGTACTCTAGATAGCTCTATGGTTCTCGTAGGCTGGACCTATAACTTCACTCTCTTCGGCTTAACAGTACCACTGGGCCTCATGGTAGCTCCACACATAATAAACAATGTGCTATGTTACAGGGACGTAAAATACACGAAGTGGGGTCCACTAATCATGTACATCCTAGGCATGATACTCATCCTATTTACATCCCTAGCCGGGTTGGCTGCCAGAGTTGCATGGGCTCAAGGAAAGCTCGATATACGTGGACTAACTCTAGCCACCGGTGAGACGGTGAGCTGGTCTGACATGGCTTACCCAACCATAGCAAAAGCGGCTCTGCCCTACGGGCTATTCATATTCCTACTACCATGTGTACTAGCAGCTGTTATGTCAACTACTGATAGGTTATTGGTAACAGCTGCTAGCAACATAAGCTACGACATCGTTAAAAACGTTTTCAAGCCAACAATCAGCGAGCGAAGCATCATGTGGATTAGCAGGATCGTAGTGCTGGTACTGGGCATTGGTTCATGGTCTTTAACGATAACTCCTCAGCCTATGCTCGCATGGTTTATATGGGCAGCTCTAGGCATAGCTCTGAGCAGCTTCTTCTGGCCAGTAGTGGGAGGGCTCTTCTGGAGGAGGATGAATAAACACGCAGCCAGATGGAGTATGATTGCTGGGCTAGTCGTCACACTGATATCCTTTGCTATATGGGGAAAGAACATAGTAATTCCAGGGGTCGTGGCCTTCTACGCAGCTTTCCCAGGCATCATTGCTAGCACGATAGTCGCTGTAGTACTCTCTCTTGTGACGAAACCGCACTCTGAAGAGGTATTAAAAGCTACGTCAACAGGACCGTTCCTCCGACCAAAGTCCTCTTAAACCTATCAATCTTTTTTCCTTTCGACTTTAAAGCCGTTTATGTTATCTCTCTATGTTATAGAGATTAAAGGGAAGGATTTTGAAGGTTACAGAGTAAGTGTTAATAAGATTGCTGGTCAAGGCTAATTTGAGGTGTACTTTGTGATAAATGCCTGCATTCTTATGAGGACTGAGAGAGGCAGGAGTGATGATGTTGTAGCTAAGGTTAAGCAGCTTGGGGGCGTAAAAGTGGCATTCTCAACACTTGGAAGGTACGACGTGGTTGTAGACATCGAGGTTGAGGACTTTAAGACTCTCGGTCAGCTAGTTCAAAAAATAAGTAGGCTTTCAGGAGTTGTCTTCACAGAAACGCTTGTTGAACTTCAAGCTTGAGGGGTGTAGAGATGGTTAACGCAGTGGTGTTAATTAAGTCCGTAGCAACTAAACAGGATGAGCTGATTAGCAAGCTAAAGGTTCTAGAGCACGTTAGGAAGGTGTATCCATGCTACGGCAGGTTCGATGTCGTTGTGTTTATAGATGCACCCGACATAGATAAGATAAAGCTACTAACGCTGAAAATAAATTCAATGGATGGAGTTAGAAGTACTGAGACTCTCCTTGAAGCCTAAGCAAATTCACATTTTAACTATTTTTACTTGGTGGCAATAATGGGTAGCAGAAGCTTAAATGTGCAAGCTTTACTTGAGAAGCTAGACTTCAACAAACTTAATGGCTTAGTTCCAGTTGTTGTGGTTGACGTTTCTACAGGTAGAGTGTTAATGCAAGCCTTCATGAGTAAAGATGCTTTAATTCGAACAGCTGAGACTGGCTTAATGCATTATTGGAGTAGGAGTAAGGGGAAGCTGTGGCTGAAAGGTGAGGAGTCTGGGCACTATCAGAAGGTTAGAGGTGTGTACATGGATTGTGACGGTGATTCCCTCCTCTTCTTAGTAGAGCAAGTGGGGGTCGCTTGCCATAAAGGAAAGCTTTCTTGCTTTCACAGAAGGATCGAAGAAGACGTTAAGGAGGAGGAGTTGGGGGGAGGAGGATCAATACTCTCTCAACTTCAAGAAGTAATAAACCAAAGATTGAAGGAGAAGCCCGAAGACTCGTACACTTGGAGACTTGCATCTAAAGGCCTTCAAGCTGTGATAAGGAAGATACACGAAGAGCTTTTCGAATTCGTACATGCCTCTCTCTTAGAGGATGAGGAAAGGGTTGTATCTGAAGCTGCTGATTTACTATATCACTTGACGCTGGCACTATCTCTTAGAGGTATGTCCATAGAGGACGTTATGAGAGAGCTTGCTAAGAGAAGATATGGAGAAGCTAGCAAAAACTCAGCACGTTAAGTGCAACGCCGCTATAACCTTCTTTTCTCTGCTTTTCTCGTTATAGAGGTTGCAGGCTTCTCTCGTTGGTAAGGCTATAAGCTCCACACCTTTCTTTTCAGCCCATTCCTCAACCTCTGGTAGCACCTTAACTATCCCAAAGTACCCAGTTCCTATGATTAGAACCTCTAAGTCTTCATTTTCTATGACCTCTAAGTCCTTAACGCAGACCTCATGCCCCTTGACCCTCCACCACTCCCTCACATTCTTGGAGGTTATTATCACGTCTCTATTGTACTTCCTTCTGTCAATCACTATCTTTCCAAACTCATACTCATCAATATGCACTCCCTAAACCTCCGCCTGTAAGGTAATCAGCAGAAAGCACTTTATAAAAAGTATTGAGGGATACGTAATCTTAAAGAAGCTTTACGTTTGCCGTCGAGATGCCTTAACTCTTCTTTCTTCAAGCTTTCTTCCTAAAACGCTGAAGCCTATGTAAGTCAACGCGCAACCCATGAAGGTTGCCCACCACCAGTTCCCCCATCCCCACACCTTTTCCGTGTAGACATAGTATCCTCCGAGACCAGTCATCACGAAGCCGTAGATCATGCATGCTAGGGAGCCATACTTGTGTGCTTTGCGCCAATAGAGGGTTAATGCTAAGACGAAGAAGAATATGCAGCCCATCCCCACGGCAGCGCCCGACATTAGATATGCTAGGAGATCTGGAGGGTTTGTGACAACCCATATCAACGGTATTAATGCAAATAAAGCTACAAGGCCTCTAGCTAGCGTTAATGATGCTCTATCACTAAGATCTGGCTTTAATAATAAAACTACATCTCTAGCCACGCTTCCAGCCATAACTAGAACCATTGCCGCCAAAGTCGACATAGAGGCTGCAAACACGGCGGCGACATACATTCCAGATACATGTGGTCCAATCATAAGAGACACGTAGGGCGCAGCAGCATCTGCCTTCGCTGGAGATGCTGTGAAGAGAGTGTTACCGAATAGAGCTCTCGCTGATAGGCCAGTTAGTATGTTGGCCCAGGGTATTGCTGAGCATAAGAAGATCACGAGGACCATTATCGCCACTTCTCTCCTCGTGAGACTCCTCATCCCCAAGAACCTAGCTACGTTGTGTGGAAAGCCAACAGCCATGGTTACGAATAGGCCCAGTGTTGCTGTTAAGCCTATCACGTCGCTTGCAAACTGAAGGTTTGGTTTCGAGGTTAAGTCTGGTCTAAGTGGTGATACAAGGTTAGGGTCCTGAGACGCCAACACTTCGTTTAGACCCATTGGTCCATTAACTAGTACTAGTGCTGCGTATGCTAATAAATAGCATGCAATAGTCATGACCACTCCTTGAATAGCTAGTGCCCATTGAGTCCCAGTGTAGCCTCCTAAAACCATGTATGCTATCATGACCAGAGCTGCTATGATTACAGATGTCTCCCAAGGTGTTCCAGTAGTAACATGCCAAACAGTTGCAGCCGCTTTGTATTGCCCCACGGAGTATACTAACAGTAAGACCACGTAGACTATGCTAGCTACTGCCGCTACGAGTTTGCTATTGTATAGAGAACCGACCAACTGAGGGACTGTTAGAGCTTTGAGCTCATGGAACATTCTTCTAAGTCTTGGTCCAAATATCGTAGCGCAAGGTATTATCCCCACGAGGGTCCACACGCCTGCGAGCCACATACCCGACCAGCCGAATGTGTAAGTTATGCCCATAAGTCCAAGGCAAGCCCAACCACTCATCCATGTAGCACTGAGGGCAAGCCCCGTTATTACTGGGCCGAAGCTACTTCCTGAGAGCCACGAAACGAAGCTCTTGCTTGCTTTTCTAGCCATGAAGCCAGCTATCGTACAGAGAGTCAGTAGTGCTGAGAGCCACGCAATGGACGACATGATGTCTGCTAGGCTAGGTGATGGAAGCATGAGCTTAACCCTCCACCTCGCTTTTAATCGTAGTTATTATGGCGATCACTATGCTAATTGCTATTACACCTACGAAGCAAAGCCAAGGTATCATCAAGTCCTCCATAGCTTCCTCCCTCCATAATGTTCTTGGCAACCACTAAACCCGCATAAGTCAAGGATACTGGAACCCCCTTAACGTCCATGCTCCCTGATTCTATCAGTCCTAGGTCCCTAAGACCCCTAAAGCTCCACTTTAACGTTGACTCTGAAATCCCCAATTCAGCTGATAGCTTCCTCACTAGACTAGAGAAGGTATACTCGCCGCTGCCCTCACAATAAAGTCTCAGTAGAATCGTCTTCTGAAGTTTAGTCAGCTTCGACAAAGCTAGTCTTGTGAGGGCATGTTCAAGCTCAAGGAGGATGGGGTTTTCACACTTCAAGTCCTTAACGTTAAGGGCACTCAGCAATGGCTTCTCAGTGGTGCTTCTCTTTGAAAAGACAGACACCTTTGCTCAATACTCACCTCACCTGCTCACAAAAACTGAGCTGAAGAGTATTTAAGCTTTAAGGGTAAAATTGCTTACCCACCTTTAAAACGATGGTCTCAAAAGTCTTATTTTCCATTTCACAATGTTATTAAAGTGAAGGAGAGGTAAGCAGTATTGATTAACGAATCAGACTTATTCAAGATATACCAAGCTCTCGGGAACCCTCATAGAAGAAACATAATAATGCTTTTAGGCGAAAATCCAGAAGGCTTAACATTTTCAGATTTAAGAAGGAGACTTAACTTAAGCGTTGGTACTCTATACTACAACTTAGACCAACTTGAGGATTTAATCTATCAGAAAAACGATAAAAGGTATGCTTTAAGTGAAAAGGGCCTTTTAGCTTATAAAATGTTGAGGGACGATCTTGAAAAAGTAAAGAGTGAGGGACCCTCAGGTCTTATCGATCTCGCTGGCAAGCTTCAAGCAATGTTCTTCCCTAGATGGTTTTTCATGTTTCTGGAAAGCGGAAGAAGCTTGATGCCATTACTTGCCTTTATAATTCTACTGGTAGGCTCAATAGTCTGCGAGTACAATCGCATAGTCTTAAATATCACTTGGATAGGTCACACTACAATACCTTTTCTGGGCTTCTCAAGCTTCATTTGGAGTTGGCTGGTAACATCAATAACGTCTTTCATAATCGTCTCACATAACGTTAAGGAGAGGTTTAGGTTGCTTCCAAGGTATTTGGCTGAAGTAGGCTTTGCCATGTTCCCCCTAGCAATATTCGTAGCTATAGAGCCCATGTTGCGTCTAACGATAATTAAGGTGATTATCCAAGTGGTGTTGTGGCTGCTAGCTATATCACTCATGTCCTCTGCTCTAAGCCGCTCTGCTCGATGCAGACCAGAACTTGCTTTCTTAGTAATGATCTTCGTTATGTTCATCGCGACTTTAGCGATCCCTCAGCTAATAACGATCCATTAATCATGTTTTCATGTTGAGCATCAGCTAAACTCCATGCTCTTACAGGTAACAATAGATAATGTTTAAAGGTATAAAGAGAAACACTTATCGTAAGATAGGATCTCGTGATCAATGATGGCTACCTTCATATGTTTCGTGGGTCACGACCTAATGAGAATAGTGGATGGAATAAACTACTGGAAAAGCAGAGAGGTCATAGATGACATAATTCTAGTTCAAGATAGGAAGAAGGACAAGTATGGTTACGCTTCTAGGCTTAATGCCAAGGATCTTCAGAGAATCCTAACATTTGCTGGCAAGGAGCCTCAGATAATATCAGTCAATCCTCAAAGCTATGATGAGGTATTCTCAAGTATATATTCCGTTGTTCGAAGTAGGGTGGAAGATTATGGAGGTAGGGTCTACATAGATGCAACATCCACGACCAAGGAGGCTTACGGAGCCGTGGTGACCGTTGCCCTCATGTTTGAAGGTGTAAGGCTGTACATAGTCCCTCCAGCTGAAAGAGGATGGTATGTCCCAGATGTTGACTCACCTGAGTTTCAAACGTGGTTTAATAAGGTTAGAAATGTGAGGGGGCTTCAACCTCAAGAAATATTCCTACCAGGCTTTAGGCTTGAGAGGTTGACTTACGAGGAGGAGAGGGTATTGATGGTCTTAGATGGCAAAAGTGGTGAAACCGATTCGATAAAGACCTTAATTCAGTGGTATGGTGAGGACCCCAAGGATCCAAGAGTCAAAAACAAGTTTAGCAGGCTTGTGAATAAGCTATCATCGAAGGGTCTCTTAATAAGTGAAGCCGGTGCAAGAGCTAAGGCAATAAAGTTAACCGAGTTCGGAAGGATATACGCTAAGGCCCTAAGGTACCACTACATACAAAAGAGGAAAAGCGAGACCGCACCTTATCCAGCCATATGAGGACGACGATTCATGATCTCTCTCATCCCTCCTTTAGATAATTTAAGGGTTACATTTGAGATATGTTCCTTCATAAAGAGAGTAGTTGAAGAAGCCAATGTCAAGGGATTAGTCATAGGGCTTAGTGGAGGAGTCGACTCCTCAGTTACTGCCTACTTAGCGGTAAAGGCTTTAGGGCCCAGTAGGGTGAAAGCCTTAATAATGCCGGATTTCAGAACAACTCCTAAAAGTGATGTAGAAGATGCGTGGAGAATTGCTGGAGAGCTAGGCATAGAGGCAAAGGAGGTTGATATAGCGCCCATTTGTGATGCCATAGTTGAAAATCATCCCTACAAGGTCAGGGACGATGTTCTAGCTATGGGCAACGTGAGGGCCAGAGTTAGAATGGTAGTTCTGTACTACGCAGCAAACACCATGAAGATGATGGTGTGCGGTACCGGCGATAAGTCTGAGATAATGATAGGCTACTTCACCAAGTACGGTGACGGTGGGGTGGACATAATGCCCATAGGGGACTTGTACAAAACCGATGTTAGGCGGCTAGCGAAGTATTTAGGGATACCGGACAGAATATCGCTCAAACCTAGTAGTCCAAGACTCTGGCCTGGCCAAACAGCTGAAGGGGAGCTTGGTATTAGCTATGACGTCATAGATCCCATACTGTTCCTAGTCTATGAAAAGGGCTACAGACCAGAGGAAGCTGCATTAAGGGTTGGCGTAAGCCTAGAGATCGTAAACAAAGTGATTAGAAGAGTTGAGTCTTCGAGACACAAGAGAGCAATGCCTCCTTTCCCCTCAGTTTCCCACTTAAGATCTTGCCAAGTTTAAGCGAAGAAGTGGAAGAAAACTTTTAAGATGCTCAACATTGAGATAGTGGTTGGATGGTGTTAGCAGCTTGAAGTGTATTAGGTGCGGCAAGTGCTGTTCAAGAACTGAGATACTGCTTTCAAACGAGGATGTAGCGAAAATAGAGACTCTAGGCTACGATAAGAAGGACTTCGTGATAAGGTCTGGTCCATACCTAAAACTTAGAAAGGTAGATGGGTACTGTTTCTTTTTTGATGCTTATGAGAAGACCTGCGAGATTTATCCGTATAGGCCAGTAAGCTGTAGGCTCTATCCAGTGATATATGTCCTCGGAAAGGGTCCAGAAGTTGATGCAAGCTGCCCAATGGCCTACACAGTGTCCAAAGCTGAGCTCACAAGGAAGGGCAAGTTGCTTGAGCAACATCTAAGCAAGATATTTAAGAGGGCTAAGAGGGTATATTTGGCTAGCTTGCAAAAGTAGTAACTATGTTAGATGAGTTAAATGAAGTTAGAAGCTCCATCAATGAGCTGTCTAAAAAGCTTTTGAGTAAGGTGGAGGCTAGAGAGGAGCTTTCACTAAAAGCTCGTAAAGCCATAAGGCTTTGTGGTGAAGCGATCTCGCTATCCCATAGAGATCGAGTTCTCGAAGCTAAAGAGAGATTGAGGGAAGCTAAAGAGGTGATCGAGGAACTAAGACCCAAACAGCAAGACCTCGATCTTGAAGTCTTCAATGTCCTGCTTCAGGAGTACGTAGAGGCCGAAGCCCTCGTAAGAATCGTGGAGGGGAAGGATATTCCATCTGCAGACGAGCTTCAAGTGACGGGTGAAGCTTACGTGTTAGGCTTAGCAGATCTAATAGGAGAGCTTAGGAGGAGGGTTCTTGAGGAGATAAGGAAAGGCGATGCTCTCAAGGCTGAGCATCTCTATACGTTAATGAGGGAGCTTTACGAATTACTATGGCCCTTAGAGTATCCCAGATCTCTTGTACCAGGTCTCAGGCACAAGATAGACGTCATAAGAAGGATAGTGGATGATACTTTGCACGATCTAACATTAATGAAGATGTTGGGCTTTCGTTAACTCAAACATCTTTGGTGAGACAAGCTATACCCGTTGAGCCTTCTCGATTAAGTTACCCGAAAAGTCTATAAGATTTTAAGGTCTCATAGAAGTCTTACCTAAGTACTACGAATGCTTTGGTGTTCAATTAATGAGCATAAGAGGTGACGTGCTCTTCTGTACTTTGGAAGTGGTGATGACACTTAGGAAGAGGGGTTTGCATCCCAATGACTCCTTAATAGCTGAAGAGCTTCGTATCCCCCTCAACGAAGTCAAGCAATTGATGGAAGAGGCGGTGAAGCAGGGCTTCGTTGTAAAGAAGAATGATTACTATGATTTGACTGAAGAAGGTTTAAAGGAAGTGATAAGACATAGAGAACGCTTCATACACGATCGCTTTGTTCATGGCGATAGTAGGTGGAGCAGCGGTATAACGAACTGGTATAAACATTGGAGGCAAAAGCATGGCTTGACAAGGGGCCTTCTTACAAACTTCTACAACATGCTAACTGAGCTGGAAGGTAGGGTTGAAGATCTTAAGCCGTTGAGCGAGATGAGACCTGGAGAGAGAGGTATAATAGTATCAATAGCATGCGGCCTTGGAGCTGCAAGGAGGGTCGCGGAAATGGGCTTAACGCCAGGAGTTGAGGTCCTCGTAACGAGGAGGGCACCTTTAAGAGGGCCCATAGAGGTGGAGGTTAGAGATACGAGAGTCGTCTTGGGCTACGGATTGGCATCAAAGATAGCGGTCAAGGTCGTGAGGGCATCTTAATGAATCGTAGTCTCACTATAGCTCTAGCTGGCAATGCAAATGTTGGAAAGAGTTGCATATTCAATAAGCTAACTGGACTCAGCCAGGTGGTTGGTAATTGGCCTGGCAAGACTGTGGAGAAAGTCGAGGGCACGCTCTACTTCCAAGGATATAAGATAAGGGTGATAGATCTACCAGGCACATACTCACTTTCAGCATACTCAGCTGAGGAAGTCGTGGTGAGAGACTACCTACTATCTCGTGAAGCTGATGTGGTAATAGATGTGGTGGACGCCTCAGCTTTAGAGCGAAACCTCTACCTAACACTTCAACTCATGGAGCTGCAAGTTCCGCTTGTAATAGCTTTAAACCAAGTAGACATGGCTGAGAAGAAGGGGCTAATAATAGATCATGAAGAGCTATCTAGACTCTTAGGCGTCAAGGTGATACCAACAATAGCCATAACTGGTAAGGGCCTCAATGAGCTTCTCCAAGCAGTAATCGAGGTTATTGAAAAAGGTGATCAATTGGTACCCAAGGTCCCAACATATGGTAGAGAGGTTGAGGAGAAGATCAACTGCTTGGAGGAGAACGTCAAAAAGCTTGAGATTAGTAAGAAGTATCCTCCTCGATGGCTTAGCATAAAGCTCCTTGAAAGGGACCCCTTAGTCTTAGAGATAGTATCAAAAGGTGAAGGAGGAGCTGAAGTAGTTAAGTTAGCTGATGAATTGATAAGTGAGCTAGAGGAAGTGCATGGAGAATCGTCGCCCATAATTATGGCTGCCGAAAGGTACGCTAAGATAGCTGAAATAATCTCTAAAGCTCAAAGAATAGTTGCTACTCCAAGAGTTAAGTGGGAGAGAATATTCGACTACGTAACTACGCATCCAGTACTTGGCTACCTAGTACTGTTCTCAGTAATAGCAGGGATGCTTAGCTTAGTGTTCTACTTTGGTGGTCTATTGTCAGAGGTTATAGAGAGCTACATAGGGGGACCACTGATAGCGATAATTGAGGCGTTACTGCAAGCGCTCCCATTAGAAGTTGTAAACGTTGTGACCCGAGGTTTAGTAACAGGCTTCGTAGCGGGGTTCGTTATAATCCTCCCATTCATAATACCATTCTACGTAATCCTCTCAATACTAGAAGATACTGGATACCTACCCAGAGCAGCCTATTTAACCGATAGTCTCATGCACAAGATTGGTCTCCACGGAAAAGCGCTCTTACCAATTCTATTGGGCTTTGGATGCAACGTCCCAGCTTGTTTGGGATGCAGGATTCTTGAGACGGATAGAGAGAGATACCTATGCGGCTTAGCTGTAACTTTCGTTCCCTGCGCTGCTAGGACTGTAGTCATACTAGGACTTGTTGGAATGTACGTTGGAATAATTCCAGCTCTATCAATATACCTCATAGCATTCACGATCATATTTCTGGTGACTAAGCTAGCTTACAAGGTGGTGCCCGGCGAGCCTATGGACTTGATCATGGAGATGCCTCCATATAGGAAACCCAGCTTAAAGGTGGTGGCGCTTAAGACTTGGAGTAAGACCAAGAGCTTCGCTGCCGTAGCCTTTCCGATAATAGTAGCCGGCAGTCTCGTTTTAGAGATGCTTAGGATCATGAACTTAATGGATCCCATAGTATCAGTAATGAAGCCCTTAACTGTAGGATTGCTGGGCCTACCAGCTGAGGCTGCAGTACCACTTATCTTCGGCTTTCTACGAAAAGAGCTAGCCTTAATAATGCTAGCAGAAGCATTAGGGACCTACAACCTCCCACTTGTAATGACGCTTAGTCAAATGTATGTATTCGCACTAGTAGTTGCGATCTACATTCCATGCATTGCAACTTTTGCTGCGCTAATAAGAGAGTTTGGATGGAATAGGGCATTATTGATATCACTTACAACCTTAGTAGTTGCGATGCTGGCTGGAACCTTAGCACATATAGCTTTAGCCACACTTGGTCTCTAAATTAATCAATCAGAGAAGTGAAGTTGCTGGACACGACTAAGAGTTTGTTAACGAAAATTCAACTTTAACTAAGCTACGCCCGCATGGAAGGATATATCAAATTAACTTTTAGGTGCCTTCCTAAATTTTCCGCCACTCTTAGTTCTCCTCTTAACTTTCTTTGCATGCTTAAAGTGTTGCCCAACCTCTAATATGCTTTTTGATGAAACCTCAGCTATGCTTCTCGCAACATCGTGAATCTTCTCCTCAAGCTTCAAATACTGGGCGAAGAAGTAATCCTTAGCTTTTGATACCACAGAGGTCATATCTTCCTCGCCCTGCGCTATCTTGACTAGTTGCTTCTCCATCATGCCCCTAACTTCCGGTCTGACCAATTCGGGCACGTGTTTTTCAAGTTGAATTATGAGGCGCTTACCGAGTTCAGTAGGTATGCATCGCTTAGTCTCTATGTACATGTATCCTCGATCTACGTTCGTCTGAATGTGATCTTGCATTGTTGCATCTGTCCCTATTCCCCACTTCTCCATGAGCTTCAGAAGCTCGCTCTCAGAGAGGTAAGGTGGTGGCTCTGTGCGCCCCTCTTTAATCTCAACGTTTAGTACCTGAACTTCGTCACCAACCTTAACTGGTAGGTGTGGAACCACCTTAGGATAGTCGTAATCGTATATAGTTAGGAATCCTTTATCAACGACCTCGAGGGTTGCATGGACGAACCTCTCTCCACCTACGTTTAGCACGTACCTCCTCCCTTCAAGTTGAGCTGGTGAGCTAAACGTAGCGATGAAATGCCTAGCTATTAACTCGTACAATCTCCACCCATCTCTACCAACCTCCTCCTCAACCTCTCTCTTGGTAGCAGCCTTAATGGGGTGTATAGGTGGGTGGGCTTTATCATCCTTAGTCCCTGAAGTCGGCTTAGCTCCTTGAGCCAATAACCTCTTAACGTAACCTCCAAAATCTGGATGTACTACGAAAGCCTTTAACCTATTGTAAGCTGATGGAGGGTATATCTGCGTCTCAGTTCTTGGATAGCTTATGAAGCCCCTTCGGTACAGCTCTTCAGCTACGTCTAATGTCCTCTTAGCTCTCATGTTTAGGTACTTGCTGGCTAGGCTTTCAAGCTCCACAGTATCAAGGGGCTTTGGTGGCGCCTTCTCGGTCTTAGTTACCTTTACATCCTCAACCTTTGCCTTAGAAGCACTTCTGATCTTCTCTCTAACCCTCTCGGCTTCATCTTTAGAATTGAACCTGCCCTTAACGTGCTCTACCTCTAGTACTCTATCGCCTATCTTCAGCTTAGCCACGACCTTGTAAAACCTCTCGCTTTCAAAGCTTTCTCTTTCAAGAGCTCTCTTAACAACAAAGTATAGTGTTGGGCTTTGACAAGGACCATAGCTTATGAAGTGACCTTTGGGTAGTGCTGAGGGGTTTATCTCCCTCACCTTCAGAGTTAAAAGCCTTGTGAACGAGGCTCCAACGACGAGGTCTATGATTGACCTAGCAAAGCTCTTCTCAGCTAAGTTCCTGTTGGGAAGCCTTAAGCTGCTGAATGCTTGTAATAATTCCCCGCCATCTAAACTTGAAAACCAAGCTCTTCTAAAGTCGGTGTATGGGTTAACGGTCTTGATTACGTCGATGACCTCGAAAGCTATGCTCTCGCCTTCCACATCGGCATCAAGAGCTAAGATTACTTCCTCAACCTTTCTACCAAGCTCCTTCAGGACCTCAACATACCTTGCACTTTCGCCTCTAATGACCCTAATTGGCTGGACCTTGAATAGCTCCTTTGGATCTACGTAATCCCAGTTGTTAAACCTCTCGTCGAAGTCGAAGTCCATTAAATGACCTCTAAGACCAATCACAATCCACCTCTTACCATCTTTATCGAAACAATAGCATGGTACACCTTTCACGCGAAGCGTCACCCATCCACTACTCAAAGTTGAAGCCACAGCCTTAGCAACAGAATCCTTCTCGCAGACAACTAGTACGTCTGCTTCGACTCCTCTAAGCTCGTGATGTAGAGAGTCCTTCCAGTAAAGACGCATATTTTTAAAGCCCCCTAATAGTCATTGCCTACTGAGTGAGAAACCATGATTGTAGGTTCGGTATTGAGCTTCAGGCTCGGCATGAAAAAGAGATATCCAAAAGAGCTCCTCATAAAGCTTGGGGAGAACGAAGTTGATGTCGCTAAACTAATTGGTAAGAAAGTGGTTATAGAAGATGTCCATGGTAACAAGTACTTAGGCAAGGTTATGAAGCCACATGGAAGAAAAGGTGTTGCTGTGGTCAGGTTCAAGAAGGATCTTCTAGGGCAAGTCATAGGTCTCAGAGCTAAGGTTTTAGCTGACTAGCATGAGCGCATACGAACTTAGCTAGCTCACCTATTGAAACGAAGCCCACAAGTACATTGTTAGAGTCCACTAGCGGAACACCTTTAACAGGCTTCTCGAGAAGCAACTTTGCTACTTGAGCCAAGGTCGCATCGAAGTCAGCCTTAACACGTCTTGGACCAACGTCAGCAACAGCTAAGCGCTTTAATTGAGCCCTACGCCTAGTCATAGGTGCACTTAGAACCAAGTCGATGTAGATATCAACGATTTGGTCATCACATACAACCCCAATGACCGACTTCTCGTTGAGTGCAACTAAGCTTCTAATTCTCGAGTTAATCATGAGGTTCCTGGCATGAACAACTCTATCAGAGACATTAACCGTTGGCAAGCTCCTCAAAGAAATGTTGGATGCTGGCTCCTCTTCATCTAGTAGCACCTTAGCTACATCCCTGGACTCGATAACACCCACAAGCTTACCAGATTTCAAGACCGGGATTAAGTGGAGAGGGTCTTCAAGGAAAGCTCGTGCTGCGTCCACTACCTTAGACTCTGGGGTTAAGATAGCTTTGACAGGCTCCATGACGCTTGAAACATAGATGCTAGAAACATCAGCATCTCTAACTCTCACATCTCCGAGCCTAACCATCAAGTCCCAATACGTTGCTAAACCAACTAGCTCATCGTTCTCGACCACCACTAAACCATCAGCTTCGGCCTTCTCCATCAACCTTAAGGCGTAAGTCACCGGCTTATCCGTATCGATGATTATGTAGTCTCTCCTCATAATCTCCTCTACGAGCACATCACCTCTCATCTTAACTCCTCCAAAATACGTTAGAACGGCTTAACCACCATTCTACACAATTATAATCGATCTTTCACGATAAAAATCTAATCATAAATCAACTCTTACCGTAGACGTATTTGAGTAGAAAATTGTGAGAACTCATGGACCTCAAGATGCTGAGGAGCCCAGTCAGATTAGGATCTATAGCATCAATCTACTCAGCCTATTAGCTTGAGTGGTCCACAGGATTCTTGTTGGGGTTAGTATCAGATCTACGGGCACATCCCACTCTTCTCTAGGAACGCTATCTACAACTTGAAGGTCATGAACCGTCGTGACACTCAATGTTCTATCGGTTATCGAGCCTGCGTTAAGCCAAAGCTTAAACTCAACGTCAGAATAGCCTGTCCCCTTACCTAGCCTATAGCCCTCTAAGTCGACTGCTACTGATCCAGCAACAAATACATCGACGTTGTAGTCTCCCGGCTTAACCGGCTTTCCAAGCTCTATAAGACCTCTTATCGTTGAAGCATAAGCAGCATCCCTAAGTTTATGTAGCATCAGAAAGCCCCTAGACAATCTTGGAGTTGCAACAATAAGTATCTTGCCGTCCCTAATGGCCATCTCCCTCACAGGTCTTTGAGGAGAATCTGGATTACATAACACGACCTCAGCCTTCATGTACCCTTTAATTTGCTTGAGCTTGAGAGCAGCCTCACTAGCACCCTTGAAGTTTGGGATCCTACCGTAAATGGGGTATGGAGGAAGGGCAACACCTTCATCCATAAGTCTCTTCCAGATCATCATTCTAATTTCGTCCTTAGATACCAAAACTTCTCACACCAGTAAAGTTACGTTGGGAGGAGATTAAAGAACTTGATGTCCAACATGCTGGGCAGTATTTAGTACGCGCTTCCTCTCAAACTAATAGTATTATTTAGGAGATTATTATTACAATTATAATTATATCTACTTTATCTTCTCGACAACTATTGCAGGGCAGACTCTAGTGACACCATTCATCGAGTTCAGTTTGTCAATGAATTTCACGAGGTCGCTGCTACTCTTAAATAAGCACTCAGCTATCAGCATGTGATCTCCACTTGTGGAGTATAGACTAACAACTTCCTCTAATCCTTTAAGGCTCTTAATAGTGTCTATTAGGGTTTCAGGCTTCGTGTCAATACCTATGAAGGCGTGAACTTCATAGCCAAGCTTCTTGAAGTCAACTTCAACAGTATAGCGCACTATGATACCTTCTTCTTCAAGCCTTCTAACTCTCTTCCTAACAGCTGTCTCAGTAACGCCAAGCTGTTTAGCTATTCTTAAGAATGGAGTTCTCGCATTTTCCCTCAGCATCCTTAATAGTTCTAGGTTCGAAAAACGAACCATAAGCATATATTTATCGAATTACCTTATAAATAATACTCAAACCGGTGGTGTTTATGGCAACGTCTGGTGGTAGAATGCCTCTTATAGGGGATAAGGCTCCAAGCTTCGTGGCTAATAGCACTAAAGGGGTAATAAGGTTCCCCGACGACTATAAGGGCAAGTGGGTTGTACTATTCTCCCACCCAGCCGACTTCACGCCAGTGTGCACTACGGAGTTTGTCGCCTTCCAGAAGAGGTATGAGGAGTTTAAGAAGTTGAATTGTGAGCTTGTGGGGTTAAGCATAGATCAGGTTTTCAGTCATATAAAGTGGGTTGAATGGATTAAAGAGAAGCTTGGAGTTGAGATCCTGTTTCCCATAATAGCCGATGACATGGGCTGTATAGCCCAATTGTTCGGCATGATACATCCGGGGAAGGGTACCAACACTGTTAGAGCTGTATTCATAATAGATCCTGAGGGCATAATTAGGCTGATACTTTACTATCCACAAGAGATTGGTAGGAACATGGATGAAATACTTAGAGCAGTAAGAGCTCTCCAGATATCTGATGCAGAGAAAGTAGCTATTCCAGCGAACTGGCCTAACAACGAGCTGATAGGCAACAAAGTAATTATACCGCCTCCAAAAGACATTCAGACAGCCATGGAGAGACCGAAGAAGTATGAGTGCTTTGACTGGTGGTTCTGTTACAGAAGCTTGTAGACGTGATCGCCTTGGCGCTCTTCAGAGCAATCTACAAGTGCAATATATGTGGAAACATAGTCGAGGTGCTACATGAAGGTAGAGGACAATTAGTCTGCTGTGGTCAGCCAATGCAGCTTCTTGAAGAAAAGGTCATTGAGCTCAATAAGGAGAAACATGTTCCAGTTATTGAAGTAACAGACGGCGTTGTTAAGGTTAAAGTTGGCTCAACACCTCATCCAATGGAGGAAAAACACTTCATAGAGTGGATAGAGCTTTCAACTGATAGGGAGACTCATAGGAGGTACCTGAATCCGGGAGAGGGAGCCTATTGCAATTTTCAACATTAGAGCCGAGAAGCTAACAGCAAGAGCCTACTGTAACCTCCACGGCTTATGGAAGAGCACTTAAACAACCCAAACCTCTTTTACCTTCATCACTTCTTTACACCTAGGTGAGCCTTGGATCGCTTAGCTAAAGTTGTTGAGAAGTATAATAAGTATAGGGCGCCAGAAGTAGAGGCACGTATCCTCAGAATTGAAGAAGAGGAATTCATAGTAAAATTCGGAGGTTCCTTCTGCTACACGTGTGGCTTCTACGACTACATAGACGACTTCCTAATAGAGCTGAGAGATGCAGGGATAGATGCTGAGATAAAAGAGATAGTAGAGGAGATACCAGAAGGAGTCACTGTGACGTTTAAGGTTGGGAAAAAGAGTACTTGAAAGTAGCTTACTTCAACAAAATTCGAAATATCCCTTGTCTTAGTACTGCGTAGCACTATGCACTAGTCTGTGTTTGAGCTGATAACATGGTGATTATAATGTTAGCGCACCAACTTAATGCTTATTAATGCTTAAATTTCACCATTCTCTCCTTAAAAATTGAGGGTTTAGATGAAGATGAATAAGGCTAAAATTCCAATTTTCTTAGTAGTGGTACTTGCAGCTTGCGGTGTTTTGGCAGTCATATTGTATGGGCTCATGCTTTGGCCAAAGCCATCGCCAGCACCATCATTAACCTTAAGGCCCATAATCTTCGTACATGGAGGCGCAGGCTCAGGAGCACAGTTTGAAACTCAGGCTATGCGGTTCGCAAGCAATGGATATCCACTAAACTACATTCTTGCGTTTGAGTACGACTCCTCTTTCACCATTGAAACAATGGATAACGTTATAGAGCGCCTTGACAAGTTTATTGACTCAATCTTAGCAGAGAGAAGTACCGATAAAATCGACAAAGTCGACTTAGTAGGACACTCTCTCGGCACCAGAATTTGCCAGAAATACTTGAGGAGCTCACCGGAACGCGCCTCAAAGGTTGCTCACTACGTGAACATTGATGGTGAAGATACACCTGATCCTCCTGGTGGAGTACCAACCTTAGCCATAATAGCTGGGATGGGATGGACTGCTATACCAGGTCGTGGAATAGGTGGGGCCATAAACGTCACCTTAGCCCATCAGACCCACGTCGAGGTAGCAACTTCAGCTGAAGCATTCGTAGAAATGTACAAGTTCTTCACAGGTCGAGAGCCATCAACAAAAGACATAATCCCCGAAGCTAAGGATAAAATAACACTCGCAGGTAGAGTGGTATACTTCCCATGGAACACTGGCGTTGAAGGTGCTACTCTAGAGATATGGGAGGTTGACGGTAGGACCGGAATGAGACTTCGCAAGACTCCAGAAGTTGTGTACAACATAGGTAAGGATGGAGCGTGGGGACCGTTCGAAGCTAAGAAAGGAGCATACTACGAGTTCGCAGTAGTATACAACGGACCGTTAGGCTTAGAAGTTATCCACTACTATCGCGAGCCCTTCATAAGAAGTGATCACTTGATTCGCATACCAGTATCAATCCCAGGAGGAATAGCTTACCTCGGCAATAGGAGCGCAGATCATGTAGGCATGCTAGTTTTAAGATACAAGGAGTTCTGGGGAGATCAAGGCGAAAACAACGATATTCTCGAGATCAATGGCGTCAACGTGGTTAATAGTGCTACCTGTCCAGTAATTAAGGGCGCCTACAGAACCGGAGTTGTAGGCATATGGATCTACGATAAAGACTGCGACAAGAAGAGCGACCTTACGAAGCCGATCAGCATATACTATGTTCAGCCCTTCCAGTCAGGAGTCGACTTGTTCATTCCAGCAGCTGATCCTCCAAACTCTACAATAACACTAGTACTTAAACCTAGATTTGAAGCAGGCAAAGTACAAGTGATAAGCATTCCAAACTGGGCGTCACTAACCAAAACAGTAATGCATAGAATAATAGTACACTTCAATGAATGGACTCAATGAAAATCTATAATTAACAATAAAATGAAAAACAAAATCATTAACAATTTTTTTACAAACATCAAAAACTAACTATTTTTAAATCTAATAAAAGATGGTTTACATTAGTTTCAATAATAGTGCAGCTACGATAAACCATGAACCCAAGGGAACCATGTTTCAATGGGTAGGGCTCAAACATGTAGAGAATTGATACGTGTCTGAGGGGACCTCCACTCAAACATTGTACACACATGACTCCTAATGACATCCAATTAAAAGCATACAATAAAACTTTCTATAATAAGGTTTTTCAAAATCATATAATTACTACATTAATTGATTGATTAATCAGTTTTCATCACAGTATAATTACATATATAATTTAATACAAACAAATCATTGAAATAAGTGCTATCAGGCATTTAGATCAATCACTACCATTAAAGTGCTAGTTGGCTCAATAAAACATTATGTAATTTCAAAAGCATTATCATTAGTGACGTACTATATTGGAGTTAAAATTGTTACCTTGGCATCATAGCTATAGATGTTTTATGCAAGTTTTAGCTTGAAACTAGTATTTAAGTTTATAGGTCTATGTTGTAATTGGATATTTATCTTTCACATATATTTTAAAGCTTATTTGAGCAACCACTATATGTTAACAATGTTTAAAAAGTCTATTAGAAGCTTGCAAGATTAAAACAAAAGGTAGAAGTGTTGTTATAAGTAGAGAAGAATAAGGTTAGGAAAGCTCTTCTTCAGTCCTCCTCTTCTTAACGGCTCTATCGAAGACTATCCAGTTACGATACCACTCCTCGTTCTCCTTCCTAAGAAGTTCAAGAACCGTCTTCGTAAGCTCTTTAGCACTAACTTCACTCTTATCTGTAGCTATAAGCCTAGCAGTAATGAGCGCCGCGATTTTACGAGCTGTCTCCAAGGTAGCACCAGCCTTTAGACATGAAACAACGATTTTCTCATATACGTACGGCTCTTTGCTTCCATCCCTCTTAACGACAAAAATCTGAGGCATCCACGCAAACATTATCTACACCTATGTAAAGAAAGTGTAAAGGATGATATAAACATTTTACGTTTCATATAAGTAGAAGTACTTCGAATTTCTAATGCATAGAGGAAAAATGCTTTCAGATTTACTGTTTGCCTACACCATGACTCCACACTAAGCGGCAGAATAGCTGCAGAGAGTTTCACCCCCCGGGAATAAGATAAGTTTATGGTGACCTCATGTAAACCGCATTCTAAGCTAATGTATGGTAATACAGTTAATTCTCTACATCCATTAGGAGCTAAGCATTAAACATCCGTAATAAATCATTTTCATGACTTACATACAATACAAAGATCCTAACCTCTATAAATGGCTCTAACCTTAACCCCCCACATTTAGAAGTTAGACTACTTCATCCTGCTTTACCATGTTGCTCTTACTACTACACAAGTTTACCTAGTGTAGTTGAAGATCTATATGCTTGAGTTGAGTATGCTATTATTATTGTTTAATAATAGCACTAACATTTTATACTCATGATCTCTACGTCTCAGCAAGGAGTAGGCATAATAATGTTTATGCACTTACCGCTGATTGCTTAAAGCTTAGTGCAATGACTTAACATGAAATGACTATAAAAATTATAACTATGAAGGCAACTTTCATGATATCGAAATGAAAAGTAACGTTATTTAAGTGTAATAATAGTAATAACAATAATAATCTCCATTGTTGATGCTATACAACCAAGGTAGTGTTAGTAGCCTGTTGACGCATTAATTAATGTGATTGTAGAGCTTGGTACTTTATTGTTCGTTCCCTTCTAGTTCATGTGAATTGTACTTTATATTCAAGTTCTTCGTTGTCATCTCAAAGGGACTTTGAACGTTAATGATTATTTGAGAGTATAAGTGTTTATGTTTTTGCTCATTCTAGGTTTACTCCTAGTTGAGCATCTATATTTTGGATGATATTTTCAATGAACTTTATTCTCCATAGGAAAAGCGATCAACATCTCCTTCACTCTCATTGTTTGATTTTAGTATTCACGCCTTGATCCCTCTTCATTAACCAGCTTTCTTTTAACTTCCTTAATGCTTCTCCAGATACTTCCCTCCCCTCCATCATCAGCTTGTACGCATCCTCTTCAAGGTCTAGCTCAGTGTATACCCCCTTCTCGTTCAGCCTTCTCCTTGCTTCCTCTATGCTACCAGTGTTCGATAATTCTGAGGTTAGTGGATTAAGCTCCGCCACAACACTTGGCTTTAGGAAGAAGGTTATCAGGCTTAATGGGGTCACGTAGACTGTTCTAGATCCTGCTCTGATCTCCACTTCTCCGTAAGCTCCTCTTGCAGCCATTAACGTGGCTCTACTAGCTTCACTCTCGACTTGCATCAATACTTTCTCCAAGACCTCAACGTCTTCCAGCGTTACCCCCCTTGCCCCCAAGTATCCTCCTCGTTCGGCTACGAGAGCTATTCTCTTCAATATGTACTCTGGGCTTAGCTCTCCATCACTTCCAAGTGAGTGGACAGCTAGTACTCCTTGTACGTTTCTTAGATCTTTGAGGGCAGCTAGCCCTATGAAGTCTGCTAGGGGGCTCCACAGCTCTCTCTCAAAACCTGTTGCTAACACGTCCCCACCTACGTCGACCCCTAAGATTACATCGCACCCAAAGTATGTTGATAGCTCCTCTAAGCCCTCTCTAACTCCTACAGAGCCTGAAGCTACATCCACAACTCCAACAGGTTCTCCTAGGACCTTAGAGACATTGGCAGCTTGAAAAGCTATAGCTCTGCCTCCCCTCAACGCTCTTGAATCTTTCGTAACTATCATTGCTCGCTCCCCAATTTTAATAGAGCCCACAACTTCATTGAACCTAACTGGACCGGGGATGGGGTCTATCGGTAGTCTCTCCCAAATGATGCTTGCAACATGAGACTTAATGCCGAGTCTACGAGCTGCTAATGCAAGCATTGCTGCTGAAGCTACGTCTCCTCCACCACCAAGCGCCACGAAGAGCGCGCAGGTGGCTTTCCCTACAAGCATCTCCATTAACCACTCCCTCACTAAAAGTCCTAGCCCCTACTTAAAGCATCCATTTAGTGAGAGAGTGTACGAGCATTTTCTTTTTTGATGTTTATTCGGGTTGTTTACATGCCTTGTAGTTGTTCACGATTTTCCCACAAAGCTTTTAAGCTTCGAAGGCTTACATGGTTAACTGCGCCCTCAGGGTTCCGAGATCCGTAGGGCGGTGAGTCTCTAGCGACAGCAGGGGAGTCTCTGCGGTGAGGGGCTCTGAGGAGACCGTTGAGAGGTAGATGGCTAAGAGACATATAAAAGAGCATGAAAGCCCATGAATAGCTATCTACTGGGAAACGGTGGTACTTAATGCTTTAACTTAGTTAACTACTTTTAAATTAACTACTTTTAAATTGGTTAGAGACTTTGTAGCTTCGAGGTTCTAAGGATGTCCATATACGATAGGTTCGCTGAGAAGTACTTCAACGAAGCTATTAAGGACTTTGCTAGAGCTGAGAGGGCATTTAACTCTAGCGACTACCCTCAAGCAGTATTCTACGCTCAGCAGTGTGTAGAGAAAGCAGTTAAGGCCATGCTTGAAGCTAAGAAGCGGATCGTCTATAATCATGGACCTGAGCTCGTGGGGGTATTCATAGATGTTTTTGAGAGGGAATGGGTTGAGGGCTACGGCCTCATAGTTGAAGCTTTAGAGTACCTTTCAGAGTACTACACTAGATCAAGATACCCCTTCCTGCTTAGAGGCGAGATTTTAAGCCCGGAGGACATAGTTTCGAGAGAGATAGCTGAAAGAGGGTTGGAGTTAGCTAAGAAGGCTTTGGGGGTTGTAGAAAATTATCTTAGAGGAAGAGGTATTATCAAGAGTTAAAGGGTTCCTCGAGAGACGTGGAAAGAGACTGAAGGCCCTCGCAGTATTCGGTAGCTACGTCTACTCTCAAGCTAAGGCTCGCGACTTAGATCTTTTAGTGGTCGTAGAGAGATTAAACGATATTCATGAGAAGAGCGAGCTTGAACTAGGGATCAAGAGGGCTTTGAGAGATACATCACGATTCAAACCGATAGATGTAGTAGTACTTGACTTAGAGATGCTTAGGGAGAACATGAAGCCTGGAACTATGCTCTCAGGTCTTGTGTGTGGTTACAAGGTCCTTTACGATGAAATAGGCTTACCAACCTTAGTTGAAGACCTGGTTAAAGCGCTTGCTTTAGAGGATGTAGTGCTGATAAAACGTGGTAGAAGACTGAACATATCGGCACATGCTCGAGCTAAACTGTTAAATCAAAAATAGTGAATAGCAGAGCGTCACCTCTAAATACAGTAGCTCTTCACTTTCTAGAGACGTGAGCTAAGGATCGTGGGGGAATGATTTTAGAAGAAAAATCTAGTTTGAAACGGCAACTTACGTCTTTAAAGCGAGAAGTTCTTTTGGCAGTTTCCATCTCTTCGTTTCTCGTGACATCCTCAATGTCATCGGTTGGCATAGCCATTCCGGCTATAATGAGAGATCTAGCAATGGATGCTTCAACATCTGGTTGGATTTTGACCACGTTCCTTCTAGCAACAACAGTGTTCCTAGTGCCACTAGGTAGGATAGCTGACATTAAGGGGAGAAAGAAGCTTTTCGTCTTGGGAAACATAGTCTTCGTGGTATCATCAATGCTTTGCGGTTTTTCTTCATCTAGCAGCATGATTATAGGAATGAGAGTTCTTCAAGGAATAGGGGGAGCAATGATATTTGCTACCGGAATAGCTCTCATATCGTCCGTCTTCCATCCAAAAGAGAGGGGGAGAGCTCTCGGACTATACACGTCTTCAGCGTACATAGGTTTAACTATAGGCCCCCTACTAGGAGGAGTGTTGACAGAGGGGTTTAGCTGGAGATCGGTATTCTTCTTTAATGCGCCCATAGGGGGCTTGGTGATTATCCTAACGCTCTTAAAGTTGAGGGAGGAGTGGACTGAAGCTAAGGGAGAGAAGCTCGACTTCATAGGCTCCGTAGTTTATGGAGCCATGGTCACTTCGGTCATAATAGGACTCTCTCAAGGTTACTTGGTGCTGATAGCCTTGGGGGCAGTCTTATTGGGGGCATTCATTTTCTGGGAGTTAAAGAGGAGGTGGCCGGTCTTGGAGTTAAGGCTCTTTAAGAACGTGACATTCGCCTTCTCCAACCTTGCTGCTCTATTAAACTACTCTGCTACCTACGCATCTCCATTCATTCTCAGCCTATACCTTCAGCATTTGAAGGGTCTTTCACCTCAACAAGCTGGTTTAGTGCTTACAGCTCAACCAACAACTCAAGCCATCTTCTCACCATCAGCTGGCTACTTAGCAGATAAAGTTGAGCCCAGGATAGTGGCCTCGATAGGCATGGGCTTGACAGCATTAGGTCTCTGGTCTCTATCCCACATAGGGCTTGAAACTGAAATAACCACAATAATCTTCAGCTTAACACTTATAGGCATTGGGTTAGCACTATTCGTCTCGCCCAACACCAAGGTCATAATGAGCTCCACTCCAAGCAAATTCTATGGTGTTGCCTCTGCAATGAC